>JADGMW010000004.1_pt1 | contig 260722 bp, 216 predicted proteins | sample 8641801 | NCBI WGS metagenome assembly JADGMW01 (sample SAMN16272018, study PRJNA661076) | feces metagenome | isolation source: fecal sample from diarrhoea affected cattle A | host: Bos taurus | place: South Africa: Lokaleng Village, Mahikeng | collected 2019-09 | reverse complement strand
CCCCGTGCGTCGGGCGGTGACTGGATTGCTCTCTCGCGCATGGGGGTGGGCGGGGGGACTGGATTGCGCTCTCGCGCATGGGGGGTGGGGGTGACTGGATTGCGCTCTCGCGCCTGGTGGTGAGGGTGGGGGTGTGCGGGCCGTAGGCTCGGGGGCCATGTCGGCGATCACCCTGCTCGGGCCCGCGGAGATCCGTGCGCTCGCGCAGCGCGCCGGGATCCGGCCCACCAAGACCCTCGGTCAGAACTTCGTCCTCGACGGCGGCACGGTCCGCAAGATCGTGCGCCAGGCCGGTGTCGAGGCGGGGGAGCGGGTCGTCGAGATCGGTCCCGGGCTCGGCTCGCTGACGCTCGGGCTGCTCGAGGCCGACGCAGACGTCGTCGCGGTCGAGATCGACCCGGTGCTGGCGCGCCTCCTGCCGGGCACCGTCCAGGCCCACGTCCCCGGTCTCACCCTCGACGCGTCGGCCGCCACCGCCGAGGTCCCGACCGTGGTGCTGCGCGACGACGACGGCCGTGCCCGCCTGACCATCGTGACGCAGGACGCGCTGACGGTGACGGCGCTCCCGGGGCCGGCGCCCACGGCCCTCGTCGCCAACCTCCCGTACAACGTGTCGGTCCCCGTCCTGCTGACCTTCCTCGAGCGCTTCGACTCGCTCGAGCGCGGCCTGGTGATGGTGCAGGCCGAGGTCGCCGACCGGCTGGCGGCGCCGCCCGGCAGCCGCACGTACGGCGTGCCGTCGGCGAAGGTCGCCTGGTACGCGGCGGCCCGGCGCACGGCCACGGTCGGACGCGCGGTGTTCTGGCCGGCGCCGCACGTCGACTCCGCACTCGTGCGCCTCGACCGTCGCGAGCCACCCGCCGCCACGGTCTCGCGGCAGGAGGTGTTCGCGGTCGTCGACGCCGCCTTCGCGCAGCGCCGCAAGATGCTGCGCTCCGCCCTCGCGGGCGTCGCCGGGTCGTCCGCGGCCGCCGAGACCGCCGTGCGGGCCGCCGGTCTGGACCCGCAGGTGCGGGGCGAGCAGGTCGACGTCGTGGGCTTCACGCGGATCGCCGAGGCGCTGCACGCCGCACGGCCCGCGACGCCCGGACCTGGCACAGTGGCACCGTGACGCTGACCCCCCTGGACGACCTGCCCGAGCGGGCCGTGCGCGTGCGCGCGCCCGGCAAGGTCAACCTCTCGCTGCGCGTCGGCCGACGGGCGGGCGACGGATACCACCCCGTGTCGACCGTGTTCCAGGCGGTCTCGGTCTACGAGGAGGTCGTCGCGACGCCCGCCGACGTCTTCGGTGTGAGCGCGAGCGGCCCGCAGTCCGAGGCGGTCCCCACGGACGAGAGCAACCTCGCGCTGCGCGCCGCGCGGGCGGTCGCGGAGCGCGCCGGGGTCGACGACGGCGTGCACCTGCACCTCGTCAAGGGGGTGCCCGTCGCCGGGGGCATGGCCGGGGGCTCCGCCGACGCCGCGGCCGCGCTCGTCGCGTGCGACGCGCTGTGGGGTACCGGCCTGTCGCGGGACGACCTGCTGGAGCTGGCGGCCGAGCTCGGGTCCGACGTGCCGTTCTCGCTGGTCGGGCACACCGCCGTCGGTCAGGGACGCGGCCACCTGCTGACGCCGGCGTTGAGCCGCGGCGAGTTCCACTGGGCGTTCGCCGTGCAGGACCGGGGGCTGTCGACGGCCGCCGTCTACGGCGCGTACGACGAGCTGCGTCACCCCGACGTCGCACCGCTCGACGACGAGCAGGACGTGCCGCTCATGCAGGCGCTGCTCGCGGGGGACCCGGCCGCGCTCGGTGCCGCGCTGTACAACGACCTCGAGACGGCCGCGCTCGAGCTCGACCCCGGCCTGGCGGAGCCGCTCGCGGTCGCGACCGACGCCGGTGCGCTCGGCGTCGTGGTCTCCGGGTCCGGCCCGACGGTCGCGGCTCTGGCCCGCAGCAGGAAGCACGCGCTCGCGGTCGCCGCGGCGTTCACCGCCGCGGGCGTCGCCGACCGCGTGCTGACCGCGACCGGCCCCGTCGCCGGCGCACGGGTGGTCGCAGGGGAGTGAACGTGCCGCTCGACCGCACCGGGGACCAGCAGACCCAGGACGCCCCTCCCGTGGACCCACGCCCTGACGGCCCTCGACCTGTGGGCCGCCCCGGCGGGCCCGACCGCGGCGAGCTCGTGCGGCGCGACGTCGTGCCGCACGCCGTGGCCGACCCCGACGAGCCGGGCTGGGTGCGGCCCGCGCCCGGGCCCGACGAGTTCCGTTGGGACGCGCTGGGGGCCGGAGCCCTGTTCCTGGGCGGCCTGCTGTCGATGGCGCTCGCGCACCTGTCCGGCATGCTGTACGAGGACCCGGCTGCCGGCTGGGTGTCCGTGCTGCTGCTGGCCGCCGTCACCGTGCCGCTCGCCGTGCGTCGCCGGTGGCCGAGCGGCGTGCTCCTGGTCGTCGCGGTCGCGTTCGTCGTGCTGCAGGTGCTGCAGGTCCCCGAGACGCTCGTGTCCAACATCGCGCTGTTCTGCGCGATGTACACGGTCGGGGCGTGGGAGACCGACCGGCGGCGGGCGACGGTGGTGCGCGGGATCGTCGTCGTCGGGATGATCGTGTGGCTGTTCGTGGCGCTGTTCCACGCCGCCACCGACCCGGAGCTCATGGAGGAGTGGGGCGACCAGGTCGGCGCCCTGTCGCCGATCGTGGCGTACACGCTGCTGCAGCTCCTGACGAACGTCCTGTACTTCGCGGGGGCGTGGTTCTTCGGTGAGCACGCGTGGCGCTCGGCTCGGGAGCGCGCGCGGACCGCGTGGCGCACGCACCTGCTGGTGCTCGAGCGTCGGCGCGCCGAGGAGCAGGCCGTCGCGCTCGAGCGGCTGCGGCTCGCACGCGAGCTGCACGACGCCGTCGCCCACCACGTCTCGCTCATGGGGGTCCAGGCCGCGGCCGCTCGCACCGTGCTCGCGTCGGACCCGCAGCGGGCCGCCGACGCGCTGGGACACGTGGAGGACTCCGCGCGCGAGGCCGTGCGTGAGCTGCACGGGATCCTCGGGATGCTCCGCGACAGCGGCGAGCTCACCGGCGACCCCGTGGGCCAGCGCGGCGGCACGCCGTCCGGGGAGGCGCTCGCGTCGCTCGACCTCGACGCCCTGCCGCACCTCGTCGAGCGTGCGCGCGCTGCCGGCCTGCGGGTGACCTACGAGGAGGTCGGCGACCCGCAGCGGCTGCGTCCGCTCGCGTCCCTCAACCTGTACCGCATCGCCCAGGAGGCGCTGACGAACACCCGGAAGCACGCCGGGCCGGGTGCGCGCACCGACGTGCGGCTGCGCTGGCTCGCCGAGGAGGTCGAGCTCGAGGTGTCCGACGACGGTGGTACCGCGCGCAGCCGGGGCGCGGTCCCGTCCACCGGACTGGGGATCGTCGGGATGCGGGAGCGGGTGGCTTCCGACGGCGGCACGTTCGAGGCGTCGCGGCGCAGGTCCGGCGGCTTCGTCGTGCGCGCGCGGCTCCCGCTGGCGCCCCAGGGGCGTGCGGAGGGCTCAGGAGGGCCGGTACCGACCGGGCCCCGGCAGACGGAGGAGCAGGGATGACGACGGCCGTACGGGTCGTGCTCGTGGACGACCAGGCGCTGCTGCGGGCGGGCATCGGGACGATCCTGTCCGCCCACCCCGGGATCGAGGTCGTCGGCGAGGCCGGCACCGGGGTCCAGGCCCTCGAGGTCGTGCGTGCGACGCGCCCGGATGTGGTGTGCATGGACGTCCAGATGCCCGACATGGACGGGCTGGAGGCGACGCGTCGCATCGTCGCGGACCCCGAGCTGCTCGCCGCCGTGGTCGTCCTGACGACGTTCAACCGCGAGGACTACCTCGTCGAGGCGTTGCACGCCGGGGCCGTGGGCTACCTGCTGAAGACCTCGCGCCCCGAGCAGCTCACCGAGGCGGTGCTCAGCGCGGCGGCGGGCGAGGGGCTGCTGGCACCGGAGGTCACGCGGGCCGTCATCGCGCGCGCCGTGGCCGAGCGACGGCCGACGCGCCCCGCGCCCCGGCCCGTCGTCCCGCTGACCGAGCGGGAGCAGGAGGTGCTCACGCTGGTCGCGCGCGGGCTCAACAACGACGAGATCGCCGCCGAGCTCGTGGTGAGCCGCGCGACGGTCAAGACGCACGTGTCGAACCTGCTGGCGAAGCTCGGCCTGCGGGACCGCGTGCAGGCCGTCGTGTACGCGCACGAGCACGGCCTGGTGGGCTGAGGAGCGCCCACGGGACCCGCCGTCTCCGTCCCGGGGCGGAGACGCAGGATCGGCCGGGGGCCCGAGGCCCCGCGCCGCTGCGCCCTCTAGCGTCGTGGTCAGGACGTCCGGGAGCGCCGGGCGGTGACGTGGCAGGGGAGGCACGATGCTCGAGCTGCACGGGATCAGCCGGTCGTTCGGCGACCGGCTCGTGCTCGACGACGTGAGCTTCACGGTCGGGCGAGGGCGGCTCACGGGGTTCGTCGGCGGGAACGGGGCCGGCAAGACCACGGCGATGCGGATCATCCTCGGGGTGCTGGCGCCGCACGGCGGGACGGTCACGGTCGACGGCGCCCCGGTGCTCGGGGTGCAGCGCGCCCGCTTCGGGTACATGCCCGAGGAGCGAGGGCTGTACCCCAAGATGCAGCTCGTCGAGCACCTGACCTACCTCGCGCGGCTGCACGGCTTCGACAAGGAGGGTGCGACGCAGCGCGCCGAGGCCCTCGTCGAGCGCCTCGGCCTGGCGCCACGGGCGAAGGACCCCGTCGAGAACCTCTCGCTGGGCAACCAGCAGCGCGCGCAGGTCGCGGCGGCGCTCGTGCACGACCCCGAGATCCTGGTCCTCGACGAGCCGTTCTCCGGCCTCGACCCGATGGCCGTCGAGGTCGTGCAGGGCGTGCTCGCCGAACGTGCCGCGCAGGGTGCGCCCGTCCTGTTCTCCTCGCACCAGCTCGACGTCGTGGAGCGGCTGTGCGACGACCTGGTCATCATCGCCGGCGGCAAGGTGCGGGCTGCCGGGACGCGTGAGGAGCTACGGCACCGGTACGGGCAGGCGCGCCACGAGATCGTCGCCCACGGCGACATGGGCTGGCTGCGCGACGTGCCCGGCGTCCGCGTCGACGAGCTGGCGGGCGGGTCGGCGGTGTTCGAGGCCGCCGACGACGTCGCCCAGCACGTCCTGACCTCCGCGCTCGCGCGGGGTCCGGTCCTCGCTTTCACCCCGCTGCGCCCGACGCTCGCGGAGATCTTCCGCGACGTCGTCGCCGACGAGCCCCAGATGGAAGAGGTGGCCCGATGAACGCCCGACCCCCGGCACCGACACCCCCGTCGCTGGGGCGCGCGGCGCTGCTCGTCGCCGAGCGCGAGATCACGTCGCAGGTGCGCACGAAGTCGTTCATCATCTCGACCGCGATCCTGCTGGTCGGGGTCCTGGCCGCCATCGTGCTGAGCTCGTTCCTGTCGGGTCGCGAGGGTGACGACGTGCCGGTCGCGGTCGTCCGGTCCGTCGCGGCACAGGTCCCCACCACCGACGGCCTCGCGGTGAGCGACGTGCCGGACCGGGACGCCGCCGAGCAGGCCGTGCGTGAGGGTGACGTCGACGCGGCCGTCGTGCCGGGTGACGGTCCGCTCGGTGTCGAGCTCCTCGCGATGGACGCGGCGCCGCAGGCGCTGCTGGACGCGCTCACGGAGAGGCCCGAGGTCGTGCTGCTCGACCCGGCCGCCGCCGACGGTGCTGTCCGGTACGTGGTGACCTTCGCGTTCGGGCTGGTCTTCATGATGTCGGCCATCGGGTTCGGCGCGACGATCGCGCAGAACACGGTGACGGAGAAGCAGACCCGGATCGTCGAGATCCTGCTGTCCGCGGTCCCGGCCCGCGCGCTCCTGGCGGGCAAGATCCTCGGCAACTCGGCCCTGGCCCTGGGGCAGACGGCGGCCATCGCGGCGGTGTCGGTCCTGGCGCTGGTGGTGACCGGTCAGGACGACCTGCTGACGATGGTCGGCATGCCCGTCGTGTGGTTCGTCGTCTTCTTCGCGCTCGGGTTCGTCCTGCTGGCCGCGGTCTTCGCCGCCAGCGCGTCGCTCGTGTCGCGCATCGAGGACACCGGTGTGGTCCTGCAGCCCGCGATGTGGCTGACGATGATCCCGTACTTCCTCGTCGTGTTCTTCAACGACAACGCGCCCGTCCTGACGGCCATGTCCTACGTGCCGTTCTCGGCGCCCGTGGGGATGCCCGTCCGGCTGTTCCTGGGCGAGGCGGCCTGGTGGGAGCCGCTGCTGTCGCTGGCGGTGCTGGCGGCGTCGTGCGCCCTGGTCATCGCGGTGGCGGCGCGGATCTACGAGCGGTCCGTGCTGCGGATGGGGTCGCGCGTGAAGGTGGGCGAGGTGCTGCGCGGCAGCGGCGTCGACTGAGCCCGCGGGCCGTGCGGCCGGCTCCCCGGCGTGTCAGGGGGCGGCCGGCTGCGCGGGTACCCGGCCGACGTGTGGCAGTGTCGTGACGTCGCGGGCCACAGCCCGCGCACCAGCGATCAGGAGATGTACCGATGACCGACGTGATCTCGTCCCGCTCGGACCCGCAGGTCCAGCGGATCGACGACCTCGTGCGCCGCCCCCGCGCGGCCACGCGCACCCTCCTCGTGGAGGACCCCGAGCCGCTCGCCCACGCACTGACCGCCGGTGTGGAGGTGCTCGGGATCTACGCGGTCGAGGGCGCCGACGTGGGCCCCGAGCTCGGTGCGGCCGCCCGGACGCGCGGCGTGACGGTCCAGGAGATCGCCACCGCGCTGTGGAACGAGCTGTTCCGCGGTGACCGTAAGCCCGACGTCGTGGGCGTCGCGAAGACGCCGCGACCGGCCAAGCTCGCCGACCTCGCGGAGCGCACCGGCGACGTCGTCGTGCTCGACGGCGTGCGGATCGTCGGCAACATCGGCGCTGCCGTGCGGACCGCCTACGCGCTGGGCGCGGCGGGCGTGGTCCTGGTCGACAGCGACCTCGCCAACCCGCTGGACCGGCGCATGGTCCGCGCGAGCCGCGGCTACGTGTTCTCGCTGCCGGTCGTGCTGGCCTCCCGCGAGGAGGCGGTCGCGGGTCTGCGCGAGCTGGACCTGCCGAGCGTGGCGTTCGACGCGAGCGGCGACCTCGTGACGGCGGACCTGGCAGGTCTCGCGGAGCGGCTGCTGCTGGTGTTCGGCAGCGAGAAGCGCGGTGCGTCGGCCGAGCTGACCGCGGGCGCGCGGACCGTGTCGATCCCGATGCGCTCGGCCGCCGAGTCGCTCAACGTGTCGGTGGCCGTCGGCATCGCCCTGGGTGCGCGCGCGGCGCGCAACCTCGCCTCCTGACGCACGGAGCGCTCGGGAGCACCGAGCGATCCTGACCACCGAGCGCCGCCCGGGCCGATGAGCCCGGGCGGCGCTCGCGGTCTGCACGGGTATGACGCGCATCGTGGCGGACATCTCCGTGTCGCTCGACGGCTACGTGACGGGCCCCGACCCCGGCCCCGAGAACGGTCTGGGCACCGGCGGCGAGGCCCTGCACACGTGGGCGTTCTCGGACGACGCGGACGACCGCCGCGTGCTCCGCGAGGCGACCGCCCGCTCGGGTGCCGTCGTCATGGGTCGACGGCTCTTCGACGTGGTCGACGGGCCGGGTGGGTGGGACGACGCGACCGGCTACGGCGCGGGCGAGGTCGCCACGCCAGCGTTCGTCGTGGTCACGAGCGCGCCGCCGGCGTCCGTGCGGCTGACGGGCCTGGACTGGACGTTCGTGGCGACGGGTCTGCGGGACGCGGTCGCAGCCGCTCGGGGGCGCGCGCAGGCGGCGTCGTCCCGGTCGGGCTGCCCGCTGGACGTGGTCGTCATGGGTGGCGGCGCGACGGTCGGCTCGGCGCTCGCCGCCGGGCTGGTCGACGTGCTGACGCTGCACCTCGCGCCCGTCGTCCTGGGAGGGGGCACGCCGTTGTGGACCGGTGGACCGCTCCTGGACCTCGTCCGGCAGGACGTCACGGCGACGTCCACGGCGACCCACCTGACGTACGACGTGCGGCGAGGGGACCAGGGTGTTGACGGCGTGCCCGACGGGCGCAACACTTAGGTAAACACCTAAGTGTTGGTCGGCTCGTCACCCCGGAGGTCACCATGAGCACCACCACCGCGCCCCGCTCCGTCGTCCACGCGGACTTCCTCATCGAGCGCACGTTCGACGCGCCCCTCGCCCGCGTGTGGCAGGCGTTCGCCGACTCCGCCCAGAAGCACGAGTGGTTCGGCACGAGCGACGACTGGACGACGGTCGAGGACACCGACGACTTCCGCGTCGGGGGCACCGCCGTCAGCGAGGGGGAGTTCCACGGCGGTCCGGTCAGCCGCTACGTCGCCACCTACACCGACATCGTCGAGGAGCAGCGGATCGTGCTCACCTACGACATGTGGCTCGACGGCACGCACGTCTCGACGTCGCTCAGCACGTACGAGCTCACGCCCGACGGCGACGCGCGCACCGCGCTGCGCTACACCGAGCAGGGCGTGCACCTCGACGGCATCGACAGCCCCGCCGGGCGCGAGGAGGGCACGCGGGGCATCTTCGACGTACTGGCGGCGTACCTGGCAGGCTGACCCCTGATGTCCCACCTGCTCGGCGCCGACAGCGTCCACCTCACCCTCGGTACCCGCGCCCTCCTCGACGGGGTCAGCCTCGGCGTCGACGACGGCCAACGCATCGGCGTCGTCGGTCCCAACGGCGCGGGAAAGTCCACGTTGCTGCGGGTCCTGTCCGGCCGGCAGGAGCCCGACGCCGGGCGGGTCACCCGTGTCGGGGGCACGCGCGTCGCGCTGCTCGACCAGCGTGACGAGCTCATGGCGGGCACCGTGCTCGAGGCGGTGCACGGCGACGCCGACGCGCACGAGTGGGCCTCCGACGCCCGGGTGCGTGCGGTGCACGCCGGTCTGCTGGCCGATGTGGCGCTCGACGCGCGCCTGTCCGAGCTGTCCGGCGGGCAGCGCCGACGCGTCGCGCTCGCCGCGCTGCTCGTGCGCGACGACGAGGTCCTCGTGCTCGACGAGCCGACGAACCACCTCGACGTCGAGGGCGTCGCCTGGCTCGCGTCCTACCTCGTCGACCGGTACGCGCGCGGCGGGGGCGCGCTCGTCGTCGTCACGCACGACCGGTGGTTCCTCGACGCCGTGTGCACCCGGACCTGGGAGGTCCACGACGGCGTCGTCGACCAGTACGAGGGTGGCTACGCCGCGTACGTCCTGGCGCGCGCCGAGCGGGCGCAGCAGGCGGCGACCGTCGAGAGCAAGCGGCAGAACCTGCTGCGCAAGGAGCTCGCGTGGCTGCGGCGCGGCGCGCCCGCACGCACGTCCAAGCCGAAGTTCCGGATCGACGCCGCGAGCGCCCTCATCGCCGACGAGCCGCCGCCGCGCGACTCCCTCGCGCTGGCCCGCACGGCGACCGCGCGGCTCGGCAAGGACGTCCTCGACATCGAGGACGTCACGTACACGCTGCCCGACGGCCGTGTGCTCTTCGACGACATCACGTGGCGCCTCGGTCCGGGTGACCGGTACGGCGTCGTCGGCGTCAACGGCGCCGGCAAGACGACGCTGCTGCGGCTGCTCACCGGCAGCGCCGTGCCCACGTCGGGGCGCGTGCGCCGCGGCAAGACCGTGCGGGTCGCGGAGCTGCGCCAGGACGTCGAGGACCTCGACGAGCTCGCCGGCCTCACGGTCGTCGAGGCCGTCGAGCGCGAGAAGCGGACCATCGTCGTCGCCGGCAAGGAGCTGACCGCCGCCCAGCTGGTCGAGCGGCTCGGGTTCACCCGTGAGCGCGCCCGCACCCTCGTGCGCGAGCTGTCCGGGGGCGAGCGTCGCCGCCTGCAGCTGCTGCGCCTGCTCGTCGGTGAGCCGAACGTGCTGCTCCTCGACGAGCCCACCAACGACCTGGACACCGACACGCTCGCGGCGGTCGAGGACCTGCTCGACGGCTGGCCGGGCACGCTGATCGTCGTCTCGCACGACCGGTACCTCCTCGAGCGTGTGTGCGACCGGCAGGTCGCGCTGCTCGGGGACGGCCGGCTGCGGGACCTGCCGGGCGGGGTCGAGGAGTACCTGCAGCTGCGCGGGGCGGCGCTCGCGGCGAGCGGCGCGGGCAGCACGTCGGCCGTCGGGTCGGCCGCGGCCGCGGCGGCGTCCGCAGCCGCGACGGGTGAGGCGGGCGGGGCGAGCGCCCCGGGCCCCTCGGCGGCCGAGGTGCGCGCCGCGCGCAAGGACGTGCAGCGGATCGAGCGCCGCCTGCAGCGCATCAGCGCACTGGAGGCCGATCTGCACACCCGCATGGCCGCCCAGGCGACCGACCACCAGGCCGTGACCGCGCTCGACACCGAGCTGCGCGCGCTCGCAGCCGAGCGCGAGGAGCTCGAGCTGGCCTGGCTCGAGGCCGCAGAGACAGCGGGCTGAGCCGTGAGCGGGGGCGCGCCGGGCGCGAGCGAGGGCCTGGACCTCGTCTTCCACGCGCTGGCCGACGCGACGCGCCGCGCGGTCGTCGAGCGGCTCGCGCGTGGCCCGGCGTCGGTGAGCACCCTCGCGGAGCCGTTCGCCATGTCGCTGCCCACGGTGGTGCAGCACCTCGGTGTGCTCGAGCGCGCAGGCGTCGTCGTCTCGGAGAAGACCGGCCGCGTCCGGACCTACCGCCTCACCCCTGACGGCACGGCCACCGCACGGGCCTGGTTGGACCGCCACCGCCTGCCGGCCGAGCGTGCCCTCGACCGGCTGGGCGGCCACCTCGGCCGGGTCTGACGCGAGCGCCCGCTCTCACGCCCGGCGCGCCAGGCCGCCCGCGGCGACGGTGTGCGTCACGGCCATCAGGACGAGCAGCGCACCGATCGCCACCAGCGGCGCCGCCCAGCCGCCGGTCGCGCTGTGCAGCTCACCGAGCACGCTCGGGGTGGCCGCGGCGACGGTGTAGCCCGCGGTCTGGACCGTCGCGGACAACCGGCGCACCTCCGCGGGCGTGCGGGACACGGCGGCGACCACGGAGAACAGCACGACGAAGTTCGCGGCCTGGGCGAGGCCGGCGAGCACCGTCCACACCGCCCAGCCCCCGGGCGCGACCAGCAGGCCGAGGGGCAGCGCGAGCCAGCACGCGGCGATGACCAGGACGACGGTCCGCGGCGGCACGCGCCGGGCCAGCGCGACGGGTGCGAGCACGCTGCCGGCCACCCCGAGCAGCGTGAACAGCGAGGCGGCGGCGCCGGCGCTGGTGCGGCTGAGCCCGACCTCGTCGTGCAGCAGGGAAGGCAGCCAGGCGACGACGCCCACGTACGCGGCCGACTGCCCGACGAGCGCCGCGCACAGCAGCCACGTGACGGGACGGCGCAGCACGGGCACCTCCGGGCGGTCGGCCGGCGCGCCGCGAGCGCCGCCGGGGTCCGGGGGTGGCGGTGCGGTGACGGCCGCGTCGGGCCCCGCCGCGTCACGCCCGGGGCCCGCGGCCCGGTGCACGTGCGTCCACACCACCAGGGCGAGCACCGCGAGCACGCCCCACACGGCCAGCGCCCACCGCCACCCGAGCACGGCGGCGAGCGGGGCCGTGCCGAACGTCGTGAGGGCCGCGCCGCCGTTCATCACCGCGGAGAACAGCCCCATGGTGCGCGGCACGCGCAGGGGGAAGTCGCGTGCGACGACGATCGGCACGCCCACGTTGCCGACCGTGACCGCCGCACCGATGACGAGCGTCCCGGCGAACGCGCCCGGCACGTCCCCGAACGACCGCAGCAGCGTCCCCAGCAGGATCGTCACGAGCGCGCCCGCCAGCATGCGCGTCGTCCCCAGCCGGGCCAGGGCGACGGCCGCGAGCGGGGTGAGCGCTGCGAAGCAGAAGATGGGCAGGCCGGTGAGCAGCCCTGCCGCGGCGGGCGTCAACCCGAGGTCGGCCCCGACGTCGTCGACCACGGGGGCGAGCGCCGTGATCGGTCCGCGCAGGTTGAGCGCGACCAGCAGGACGGCCGCGAGCAGGGCACCGCCACCGGCGGCTGCGCGGGTCATGCCTCGGGAGGAGTCAGGCGCCTCACGACGCGTCGAACAGGGTCAGCACGTCGCGCAGCAGCTCGGCCAGGCGCTCGCGGTCCGCCTCCGGCAGCTCGCCGATGAGCCCGCGCTCGACGTCGAGGAGGTCGGCGAACGCCGCGTCGACCCGCTGCAGCCCCGCGGGTGTCAGCTGCACCAGGACGCCGCGCCGGTCGTCCGGCGACGGCTGGCGCTCGACGAGCCCCTGCTCGGCGAGCCGGTCGATGCGGTTCGTCATGGTGCCGCTGGTCACGAGCGTCTGCGTGAGCAGGGCACCGGGGGACAGCCGGTAGGGCTCCCCCGCGCGGCGCAGCGCGGCGAGCACGTCGAACTCCCACGTCTCGAGCCTGTGGCGGGCGAAGGCCCGGCGGCGCGCGAGGTCGAGGTGACGCGCGAGCCTGCTGACGCGCGAGAGCACGGTGAGGGGCCGCACGTCCAGGTCCGGCCGCTCGCGCTGCCACGCGAGGACGATGCGGTCGACCTCGTCGCGGGGCGGGCGGCCGGTGTCGGTCTCGGCCATGGTCACAACGTTAGTCGACGTCGAGAGACCTGCGGCGGGCCCAACGGCTCGCGTGACATCGGGACGACCCCGACGTCACGGACGCCCTGGTCAGCGACACGGGGGTGAGTTCTCGTCGTGCCGCGCCCCGCGAGCCGGTCGCGGCGATACCGTTCGGGCTGTCCGGCCCGGGGCGTCTTCCGGGTCGGGAGTGGCAGGACCGTCAGCCGGAGGGACATCGTGGGTTTCATCAAGGCATTCGCCGGAGCGCTGGGTGGCACGTTCGCCGACCAGTGGAAGGACTTCCTCACTCCGCCGGACGGTCTGCCGCCGACCGCCGCGATCTTCCCCGCGGTGCCGCGGGGACAGAACGCCGGCCGCGGGTCGAACACCAAGGCGTCCGACAACATCATCACCAACGGCAGCCGCATCGTGGTGCCCGAGGGCGTGGCGCTCCTGACCTTCCAGGACGGTCAGCTCACCGGCCTGGTCGCCGAGCCCGGCGGGTACGAGTTCCGCTCGCAGGACCCGAACTCGCGGTCCGTGTTCGCCGGTGACGGCATCCTGGCCTCGACGGTCCTCACGTCCTGGGAGCGGTTCAAGTTCGGCGGGCAGCCGGGCTCCCAGCAGCTCGCGTTCTACGTGAACCTCAAGGAGATCCCGAACAACCGCTTCGGCACGCAGTCGGAGATCTACTGGGACGACGCGTACCTCAACGCGCAGGTCGGTGCGGTCACGCGCGGCACGTACACGCTGAAGATCGTCGACCCGGTCCTGCTCGTCAAGGGCTTCGTCCCGCTGACGTACCTGACGCCCGGCGGCCCCGTCTTCGACTTCTCCGACCTGGACAACCCGGCCGCGAGCCAGCTGTTCACCGAGGTCGTCGGATCCCTGGCGGGGGCGTTCTCCCGCTACACGAACGACCCGTCGCAGGGCAACCGGATCACCCGCATCCAGAGCGACACCGTCGGCCTGGGCGTGGCGCTCGCGGGGGCCGTCGAGGAGGGCTACCACTGGACCTCCGAGCGTGGCCTGACGATCGTCAAGGTCGCGATCGCCGCGATCGAGTACGACGAGGACACCCGCGCGCTGCTCAGCGACGTCAAGAAGGCCGACGCCCTGGGCGGGGCCCGCGGCAACTCGTTCCTCCAGCAGTCGGTCGCGCGTGGCATGCAGGCCGCGGGCGAGGGCGGCGGCGGTGCCGCGAACATGGCGGTGCTGGGTCTGGGCCTGAACGCGGCGGGCGGCGCGGCCGGTGCGCTGCAGCAGCCCACCGCCCCGGTGCCCGCACCCCAGGCGGCCCCGGCGGCGTCGGCTCCGGCGGCCGACGACACGGTGGCCCGGCTCACGCAGCTCAAGCAGCTGCTCGACCAGGGGCTCATCACGCAGGGCGACTACGACGCCGCCAAGGCCAAGGCGCTCGGTCTGTAGCCATGAGCGACCTGCAGGCCCCACGGCCCGCTCCGGACGGCGAGCGCGTCGTCCGGACGGGTGGCGAGGGCACCGACGGCATCGTCCGCTGCGAGCGGTGCGGTGCGAGCGAGGCCACGCTGAACGTGGCGACCGGCATGCTGCGCTGCACCTTCTGCCGGTTCGAGTGGTCGACGCAGAACGCCCTGCAGGCGTTCGACCTCGACGGCGCGATCGGTGACCTGACCGGCGTCGTCGTCGGCTCGGGCACCGCGGACGTCACCGCCGACCCGGCGGTGACGCTGCGCTGCACGGCGTGCGGCGCGGACGTCGTCGTGGACACGACCACGGCCGTGCACGCGCGCTGCCACTGGTGCCGCAACACGCTGTCGCTCACCGAGCAGGTGCCCAACGGCGCGGTGCCGGACATGCTGCTGCCGTTCAGCGTGTCGAAGGACGAGGCGGTCGAGCACGTGGCGGAGTTCGTCCGCAAGCGGACGTTCTACGCCCACCCGCGGTTCCGGGCGGAGTTCACACCCGAGAACGTCATGGGCGTGTACCTGCCGTACATGGTGGTGGACGTCAACGCGCACGCGAGCGTCGCGGGCGAGGGCGAGCACCAGACCCGGTCGTACACCGTCCAGGTCCGCGACTCCGAGGGCAAGACGCGCAGCGAGCGGCGCTACGACGCCGACGTCTACGACGTGCGCCGCAGCTTCGACCTGCACGTCGACGACCTGACCGTCGAGTCCTCGGCCCTGCGTCTGGACCGCGACACGGCGCGCACGTCGAACAACGTGATCAACACGATCCTGCCGTTCGACGTGGAGAACGGCGTGACCTACGACCCGCGGTACCTGCAGGGTTTCACCTCGGAGCGGCGCGACGTCGACCTCCAGGCGCTGCGGCCGGCGGTGCTCGGGCAGGTGAGCGACATCGCACGCTGGCGGGTCGACGAGACCATCGCGTTCTACGACCGCGGCGTGCGCTGGGACACCACGGACGTCGACGTGCGCGGTGAGCGCTGGGTCAGCGCCTACCTGCCGGTGTGGCTGTACAGCTACCTGCAGACCAGGAAGGACGGCTCGACGCTGCTGCACTACGTGGCCGTGAACGGCCGGACGGGGGAGACGATGGGCAGCGTGCCGCTCAACGTGCCGCGCCTCGCGCTCGTCGCGAGCGTCGTCGAGGTGCTCGGCGCCGCAGCGGCGGCGGTCCTGTGGGTGCTCACGTGACCGGGGCCGTGCTGACCGGCGTGCAGGTGCTCGCGGCGGCCGCGGACGTGACGGCGAGCGTCGGGAGCAGCGACGAGGGCAGCGGCAAGGTCATGCTGCTCCTGCTGCTGCTCGCCGGGCCGCTCTACGCCGGCTGGGTGCACCTGCGCTACCGCAACACCGACAAGCGGCACCACCACGAGTCCGAGACCCGGTCCGACATGCTCGACGTGCAGGCGCAGGACGTCCGCACGGGAGCCCGCACGGGTCTGCGCAGCGCGCGGATGCAGGGTGCGAACAGCCGCAAGGTCCGCGCGCCCTGACGCACGGTGGGGCGGCGCCCTACGTCGTGGGCTGCTTGGTCAGCTCAGGGCGCCGCTCCAGCCCTTCGAGCCCGTTCCACGCGAGGTTCACCAGGTGCGCCGCGACGTCGGTCTTGCGCGGGCTGCGCGCGTCGAGCCACCACTGACCCGTCAGGGCGACCATGCCGACGAGCATCTGCGCGTACATCGGGGCCGCACGCGGGTCGAGCCCCTGCTTCTTGAACTGTGCGCCCAGCAGGTGCTCGACCTGGGACGCGACGTCGCCGATGAGCGAGGAGAACGTGCCGGTGGCCTGGGCGACCGGCGAGTCGCGCACGAGGATCCGGAAGCCGTCCTCGGACTCCTCGATGTACGTCAGGAGGGCCAGCGCGGTCCGCTCGACCATGACCTTGGGGTGCCCGCCGAGCTCGAGGGCCGTGGTGAGCGCGTCCGTCAGGGCCTGGATCTCGCGGTCGATGACGACGGCGTACACGCCCTCCTTGCCGCCGAAGTGCTCGTACACCACGGGCTTGGACACCTCGGCGCGGGCCGCGATCTCCTCGACGGAGGTGTTGTCGAAGCCTTTCTCCGCGAACAGCTTGCGGGACACGTCCAGCAGCTGTGCCCGACGCTGGGTACCAGTCATGCGCGCGCGGGATCGCTTGGAGTCGGAGACCATCGGTCCATTGTGCCGTGCGGCGTGACGTGCAGGATCGTCCTCCCGGAGGACACCGGGGGCGGCGGGGCGTCTCCGGTGGCGCACCTGGCAGACTGGGGCGCCGATCCGCCCTGGTGTAACGGCAGCACGCCGGCCTTTGGAGCCGTGCGGTCCAGGTTCGAATCCTGGGGGCGGAGCCAGTGCGCCCGGCGCCGTGCGTGCAGCCCGGCGCCGGCGTCGGTGGCCGGCGTCAGCGGTCGGTGTCGCGGCTGCCCGTCGTCAGGACCGTGACGGCGAAGACCACCGGGACGAGCGCGCTCAGCAGCATCCCGACGCGCAGGCCGGTGCCGGTGTCCGGCGGCAGGGCCGTCGCGAGCCCGGCCAGCGGGCCGCCGGCCAGGTCCGCGAGCAGCCCGGCCCCGAGCGGGCCGAACGTGCCGCCCGCGTCGCCCGCGAGCGCCAGCACCGCGAACATCGCGGCGCCTCCCAGGGGGAACCGCGCGGCCGTCAGCGAGAACGTCCCCGGCCACAGCAGCGCCACGGCGAGCCCGCACAGCGCGCACGCCACCAGGCTGACGGCGGGCACGGACGCGGTCGCGGCGACGACGTAGCAGACGGCGGCCGCCGCGCCGGACGCCGCGAGCAGCGGCCGCAGGGGCACGCCGTGGCCCCACAGCCCGTACGCGGCGCGCCCCAGGCCCATGAGCAGGGCGAACAGGCCGGGCCCGAGCAGGTCACCGACCTCCTTGGGGACGCCGGTGCCCTGCTCGGCGAAGAACGAGGACCACTGCGCCATCGTCAGCTCGGCCGCACCGCCGGTGGCCATGAGGACGAGCGCCGCGAGGAACAGCGGCGTGCCGAAGAGGCTGCGCAGCGGGGTGCGGTGCTCGTCGGGGACGGTCGGCGGCATGGGGACGCGCAGCAGGAAGGCGAGGTTCACCAGCGGCACCACCGCCCACAGCACCGGCAGCAGCGGCCACAGGTCCGTGCCGAGCAGCGCCAGCAGCGCCGTGGTCAGGACGACGACCGCGAGCTGCCCCCAGCAGTAGAAGGAGTGCGCGAGCGCCATGCCGGTGGCCTTCGTCTCCGACGGGCTGGGCAGGTGCTCGACGACGGGCGACACGAGCACCTCGAGCAGGCCCCCGCCCACGCCGTACACGACGACCGCCAGGCACAGCCCGACGAACGGTGAGCCGAGCACCAGGGGCAGCACCGCCAGCAGCACGAGCCCGAGCGCGGCGAGCGCGTGCGCGAGGACCAGGGGCCGGCGGTACCCCACGCGGTCGACGACGCGCACGGCCACCAGGTCCGTGAGCAGCTGCACCCCGAAGTTCAGCGACGCGAGCACGCCGAGCTGCGCGACCGGCACGTCCAGCGACGTGTGGAAGACGACGAACAGCAGCGGTGCGAGGTTGTTGACGATCGCCTGGACCACGTAGCCCGCGTGGGCGGAGCGGCGGGTGGCGACGTAGGTCAGCGTGGGCACGGGGTCCTCGGTGGCGCGGGGGCGGCGGGCGCGGTCACTGTCGCACGGCCCCACCGGCCGCGTCAGTGGGCGTTGCGGGGACCGGACCCCTGGGACATCTTGTCGATCCACGCGAGCGCGAGCGCGGAGGCGACGAACGCGACGTGGATGATCGTCTGCCACATCATCGTCTCGGCGCTGACGTCGCCCACGGACGACTCGATGAACGTGCGCAGCAGGTGGATCGACGAGATGCCGATGATCGACATCGCGAGCTTCGTCTTCAGCACGTTGGCGTTGACGTGGCTCAGCCACTCGGGCTGGTCGGGGTGCCCGTCGAGCCGCATGCGGGACACGAACGTCTCGTAGCCGCCGATGATCACCATGATGAGCAGGTTCGAGATCATCACGACGTCGACGAGGCCCAGGACGACGAGCATCGTCGTCGCCTCGGTGCCGAAGCCCTCCATGCCGTGCACCTCGTGCCCCGTCACGGAGAACTGCACGAGGTGCCACAGCTCCTTGAGGAACTGCCACACGTAGACGACCTGCGCGGCGATGAGCCCGAGGTACAGCGGCAGCTGCAGCCACCGCGAGAAGAAGATGAGCGAGGAGACGGAGCGTCCGTAGGAGCGGCTCGGGTCGAGGGGCTCGACGGGCTGGCCGGGCTCGACGGCCTGGCCGGGCTCGACGGGCTCGACGGTCGCGGGGGTCGACGACGTCACAGTGCTCCTTGCGGGGTGGGGGCCGGCCCTGGTCGGGTCGGCGAGGGCTGAACGCGCGACCGGGTCGCGCGGTTCCCGGACGTCCGCCGAGGGTATGACGACCCGGGCGTGCCGTTTCCCCTACCGTGCGGCGGATGCAGCCGACGCGGCCTCGTCCCCGTGGTCTACGGGCTCGGGGCGCTCGTGGCGATCCCGCTGACGGTCGTCGCGGCGATCGTCGTCACCTGGCGGCGCGGGGCGCGAAGCGCGGTGTGCGCCGGTGTCGGTTCCGTCGCGCTGGTGCTCGCCGTCGCTGCGGCACCGTCGACGTCGGGGACGACCACGTCTTCTTCCCGCAGTGGACGGGCATCCCCGACGACGCCGGGGGCTTCTTCCACATGCGGTCCGGGTCCCCGGCGGGGCTGGACATGCGCGGCTGGACCTGTGCGGACCCGGTGCACCTCGACGGTGACTGGTGGGCGTGCGGCATGGGGTGACCCGCGACGTCGCGTCCGGCGGCACGCGGATGTGACACGCGTCGCGAGGGCCGAGGTCCGCGCAGGGGGCCCGTGCGTCAGCGGTAGAGTCACATCACGGCAGAACCATCGCCCGTCCCGGGCAGATCCGCGAGGAGCACCACTGGTGACCGTCCGCCCAGCCGCCGTCGTCGTCCTCGCAGCGGGTGAGGGCACCCGCATGCGCTCCGCCGTCCCCAAGGTCCTGCATCACCTCGGTGGGCGCAGCATGGTCGGCCACGCGCTGGCCGCGGCCCGTGCGCTCGAGCCCGACCGCATCGCCGTGGTGGTCCGCCACGAGCGCGAGCTCGTCGCCGCGCACGTCCTGCAGGTCGACCCGGACGTGCTGCTCGTGGACCAGGACGACATCCCCGGCACCGGGCGCGCCGTGCAGGTCGCGATGTCCGCGCTCGACGCCGCGGCGCAGGCGGCCACGGCCGACGCCGCCGCGCGGGGGCACGACGTGGGCGGTTCCGCCGCCGACTCGGTCCTCACCGGTGCCGTCGTCGTCATGGCCGGTGACGTCCCGCTGCTCGACGCCGGCACGCTGCGCGAGCTGCTGGCGGCGCACGCCGCCGACGGGAACGCCGTGACGGTGCTCACCACGGAGGTCCCCGAGCCCACGGGGTACGGCCGGATCCTGCGCGAGCCCGGCACGGGCGATGTGCTGGGGATCGTCGAGGAGAAGGACGCGAGCCCCGAGGAGCGCGCGGTCACCGAGATCAACACCTCGGTGTACGTCTTCGACGCCGCCGTGCTGCGCGCCGGGCTCGCGCGCCTGGGCCGTGACAACGCGCAGGGCGAGGTGTACCTGACGGACGTGCTCGCGATCGCACGGGCCGACGGCGGGCACGTGCGCGCGCTGCGCACCGACGACCGGCTGAGCGTCGAGGGCGTCAACGACCGCGTCCAGCTGGCGGTCCTGCGCGCGGAGCTGAACCGCCGCCTGCTCGACGACTGGATGCGCGAGGGTGTCACGGTCGTCGACCCCGCCAGCACGTGGGTCGACGTCGACGTCGAGCTCGCGCGGGACGTCACCCTCCTGCCGGGCACGCAGCTGCACGGCGCGACGGTGGTCGGCGAGGGTGCGACGGTCGGGCCGGACACGACGCTCACGGACGTCGAGGTCGGCCCGCGCGCGACCGTCGTGCGCACCCACGGCTCGCTGTCGGTGATCGGCGCGGGCGCGACCGTCGGCCCGTTCGCGTACCTGCGCCCCGGCACGGACCTGGGCGCGGACGGCAAGATCGGCACGTTCGTCGAGACGAAGAACGCGCAGATCGGGACCGGGTCGAAGATCCCGCACCTGTCGTACGTCGGCGACGCGACGATCGGCGAGCACTCGAACATCGGTGCCGCGTCGGTGACCGTGAACTTCGACGGCGTCAACAAGCACCGCACCGTCATCGGGTCCCACGCCCGGACGGGCTCGGACAACATGTTCGTCGCGCCCGTCGTCGTGGGCGACGGCGCGTACACGGGCGCGGGCACCGTCGTGCGGCGCGACGTGCCACCGGGCGCGCTGGCCGTCAGCGCGGGCTCGCAGCGCAACATCGAGGGCTGGGTCGCCCGCTCGCGCGCGGGGACCCCCGCCGCGGAGGCGGCCGCGCGGGCGCGGGGCACGCGGGACGTGGCCGGTCTGTCGCCGCAGGCACGCGCGGAGCTGGAGCGCGCGGCGACCGCGGCGATCCCCGTGACGCCACCCCCGCGGCTGCCGGGACAGCCGGCAGAGCTCGACGACCCGACGGACATCCCCGCGGGCGGCACGACGACAGAGGGTGGGCAGCAGCGATGACCGGCATCATCAGCCACGACGGGGAGAAGCGCCTGGTCCTGGCATCGGGCCGGGCCCACCCCGAGCTGGCGCAGGACGTCGCCGACGCCCTGGGGATCGAGCTGCTGCCGACGACGGCGTACGACTTCGCCAACGGCGAGATCTACGTGCGGTTCGGGGAGTCGGTGCGCGGCGCCGACGCGTTCGTCCTGCAGTCGCACTGCTCGCCCATCAACCAGTGGATGATGGAGCAGCTCCTCATGGTCGACGCGCTCAAGCGCGCGTCCGCCAAGACGATCACCGTGGTCGCGCCGTTCTACCCGTACGCGCGTCAGGACAAGAAGCACCGAGGACGCGAGCCGATCTCGGCCCGGCTCATGGCGGACCTGTTCCGCACGGCCGGCGCCGACCGCATCATGAGCGTCGACCTGCACGCCGCGCAGACGCAGGGGTTCTTCAACGGGCCGGTCGACCACCTGTGGGCGCAGCCGATCCTCGTCGAGTACGTGCGCACCCGCGTCGACACGTCGAACGTCACCGTCGTCTCCCCGGACGCCGGGCGCATCCGGGTCGCGGAGCAGTGGGCCGCCAAGCTGGGCGGTGGCCCCCTGGCCTTCGTGCACAAGACCCGCGACATCCGCAGCCCCAACAAGGCCGTCGCCAACCGCGTGGTCGGCGACGTCGAGGGCAAGAGCTGCGTGATCGTCGACGACCTCATCGACACCGCCGGCACGATCACCGGTGCCGTGCGCGTCGTCCTCGAGGCCGGGGCGAAGGACGTCATCGTCGCCGCGACGCACGGCGTGCTGTCGGACCCCGCGGTCGAGCGGCTGCAGGAGTGCGGCGCGCGCGAGGTCATCGTCACCGACACGCTGCCGATCGCCGAGGAGAGCCGCTTCCCGCAGCTCACCGTCCTGTCGATCGCGCCGCTGCTGGCGAGGGCGATCCGTGAGGTGTTCGACGACGGCTCGGTGACGTCGCTGTTCGACGGCAACGCCTGACATGAGAGACGCCCACGACGTCGGCCGGCACGACGACCGCCCCCGCGGGGGCGTGACCGTGCGCGGCACCGGCGCGGCCGACGCCGTGCCGGACGTCGTGGTGGCGGACCTGGCGACCGAGGTCCGTGCGGACGACGTCGCCGCGGCGCTCCGCGAGGCCACCGACGCGTTGGCGGACGTGCGGGCGGCGCTGCGTGACGCCGGGGTCGACGACCGCGCCGTGCGCACCGGTGCGACGTCGACCTGGACCGAGCAGACCGGCCCCGACGGGCAGTCGCTGCGCGTCGTGGCCCGCCTCGGCATGGTCGTGACGCTGCACGACGTCGGCACCGCGGGTGACGTGATCGGCAGGGCGGTCGCGGCCGGGGGGTCGCCCGTGCGGCTCGGCGGGCTGCGCCTCGTCGTGAGCGACCCGACCGCGGCGCAGGCGCGTGCGCGGGAGGCCGCGTGGCAGGACGCCGCGGCGAAGGCCGCGCACCTCGCGCAGCTGGCGGGTCGTGCGACCGGGGCGGTGCTGTGGGTGCACGAGGACGAGCCCGGCGGGGCGGCGCCGCTCTTCGCGCGCGCGGCCCGCGCCGAGGCGTTCGCGGTGCCGGTCGAGCCGGGTGAGCAGACCGTGCAGGCCGCGGTGACCGTGCGCTGGGCCTGGGCGCCGGAGGCAGGATCGGCCGGGACGGCCGGGCCGGAGGTCGAGGACGGCCCCACGGTCCGGTAGGATCGTCAGGTTGCCTCGGCGAGGGACGACGGACGGTCGGACCGGATGCACCATCTCCGGTGAGGCCCCCGGCTCCGTGATCGACTGGGTGGTCGCCTCCGCGTGCCCGTCCTGCGTCCCGCGTCGAGGCCACCGGGCCACGTGCCCGCACCACCCGAGGAGCCATCGCCCCCGGGGCAGCACGCCAGACCAGCGCCCGCGCACCACCGCGGAGCCACGCCACGCCTGAGGAGCACCAGTGTCCGAGATCAAGCTCGCCGCCGCCGCCCGCACCGAGTTCGGCAAGGGCGCCGCGCGCCGTCTGCGCCGCGCGAACCAGATCCCCGCCGTCCTGTACGGGCACGGCACCGAGCCGCTGCACGTCGCGCTCCCGGGCCACGAGACGATGCTCGCGCTCAAGCACTCCAACGCGCTGTACTCGATCGACCTCGACGGCACGTCGACGCTCGCGATCGTCAAGGACGTCCAGCGTGACGTCGTGCGTCAGATCATCGAGCACGTCGACCTGCTCATCGTCCGCAAGGGCGAGAAGGTCTCCGTCGACGTGCAGGTGCACATCGTCGGTGAGTCCGCCCCCGGCACGATCCACGTCGTCGAGACGCAGAACCTGTTCCTCGAGGCCGAGGCGACGAACCTGCCGCAGTCGGTCGAGGTCTCGATCGAGGGCCTGCTCGACGGTGCCGTCATCACCGCCGGTGACGTCGTCCTGCCGGAGGGTGCCACGCTCATGGGCGACCCCGAGGTGACGGTCGTGACCATCAGCACCCCGCAGGCGTCCGCCGCGGACGTCGCCGCCGACGAGGCCGCGAGCGACCTCGCCGCGACCCAGTCGGCCGCGTCGGCCGCAGCCGCCGAGAAGGCCTGATCCTCCGCAGCACCCCACGACGCCCGGTACCGTCCACGGTGCCGGGCGTCGTCGTGCCCCCGTCCTGCCCCGCCGGTCGCCGGCGACCTGCCCACTCCTGGAGGACCACCCCGTGAGCGACGGACCCTGGCTCCTCGTCGGCCTCGGCAACCCCGGCGCGCAGTACGCCGGCAACCGGCACAACGTCGGTCAGATGGTGCTCGACGAGCTCGCACGGCGCACCGGCGTGACGTTCGCGGCGCGCGGCGGGGGCCTCCTCGGTCGTCGGCCGCAGGCCGCGACCGCCGAGGCGAGGCTCGGCACCCTGCCCGGCGGCGCGCCGGGCCCCCGGGTGGTCCTCGCGAAGCCAACCACCTACATGAACGTGTCGGGCGGTCCCGTCGCGGCGCTCGCGCGGTACCACGACGTGCCGGCGGAGCGCGTCGTCGTCGTGCACGACGAGCTCGACATCCCGTTCGCCGACGTGCGGCTCAAGCGCGGCGGCGGCGAGGGTGGGCACAACGGCCTGCGGGACACGACGAAGGCGCTCGGCACCAAGGACTACGTGCGCGTGCGGGTCGGTGTCGGACGGCCGCCCGGCCGGCAGGACCCCGCGGACTTCGTCCTCAAGGACTTCTCCGGTCCGGAGCGCAAGGACCTGCCGTGGCTGGTGGACCGAGCGGCGGACGCCGTCGAGGCCGTCGTGCTCGAGGGCCTCGAGGCCGCCCAGCTGAGGTTCCACACGAAGGCCTGACACCGACGCCGGACGTTCACCCGAACGACGGCGCCCCGTCACCCCTGGTCCTCCGAACTGTTTCACAGAACGGGTGAAATAGGGCACAAAGGTCCCAACCTCCCGAAATCGCCGTATAGCCTCCCAAGAGCACGAGGCGCATGCGGCGACGGGGGAGACATGACACTGACCACGGATCAGGCAGCAGGTCCTGTCGACGGGGTCGGGGAACGGCGCGGTCGTGCGCTCCAGCCGCGCCGCTCGTGGGCGTCGTCGGAGCCGTTCGTCCCGCGCCTGACGCCCGAGAACTCGGACCCGGCGGCGCGTGCCGTCGCGTGGGCGGCGGTCAGCCGCCGGTACGGGCTCGTCGCCGTCGTGCTCGACATGCTCATCGCCCTCCTCGTGGCGGCCGCCGTCCTGGCGCCGGCGCACGGTCTGCTGACCGCGGGACGGCTCGCGTGCGGCGGCGCCGCGCTGTTCATCACCCTCGTCCTGCTCTCGGGCGGCTACCGCAGGAGCGTGGCGGGGGACGGTCCGGCGGAGTTCCAGGCCCCGTTGCGCGCCGCCGTCGCCATGGTCCTGATCCTCATGACTCTCGGCTACGTGCTGCGCGTGCCCGTGCCGCGCAGCTACGTGCTCGTCGGCGTCCCGCTCACGCTGGTCATCGCCTGGGTCGCCCGCTACCTGGAGCGCCGCCACCTCCACCGGCTGCGGATGCAGGGCGAGGGGGTCATGCGCACCGTCGTGGTCGGCGACGAGGTGTCGGCCGCCGGCGTCGTGCGCAACATCTCCGCGGCACCGCACCACGGCTACCGGATCGACGGGGTGTGCGTCCCCTCGATCGGCCGGGCGACCTCCGTCGCGGGCGTCCCCGTGCTCGGCGCGGTGGCCGACGTGGTGCAGGTGACCGTCGACCGCGGTGCCGACGTCGTGCTGGTGACCGGGACCTGCCTGAGCGGGGACGCCCTGCGCCGGCTGTCCTGGGCGCTGTCGCGGGCGGGCGCGCAGCTCGTGGTGGTCCCGGACATCGTGGAGGTCGGGGCGCCGCGCCTGACGGTCCGCCCCACCGCCGGTCTCTCGCTGCTCGAGGTGCAGGTCGCCTCGCCCCGTCCGCGCCTCGTGATGAAGCAGGTCCTCGACGTCACCGTGGCCGGGCTCGCGCTGCTGCTGCTGTGGCCGTTGCTCAGCCTCGCGGCGCTGGTGGTCGCGGTGACCTCCCCGGGTGGTGCGATCTACCGCCAGGTGCGGGTGGGCCAGGACGGCACGCAGTTCGTGATGTACAAGCTCCGCACGATGTACCGCGACGCGGACGAGCGTCGCGCCGCGCTCCTGGCGTCGGGAGGCCACGACGGCGTCCTGTTCAAGATGGCGGACGACCCGCGGGTCACGCCGATCGGCCGGGTCCTGCGTCGCTTCTCGATCGACGAGCTGCCGCAGCTCGTCAACATCATCAAGGGCGACATGGCGCTCGTCGGGCCGCGGCCGCCGCTGCTCGAGGAGGTCGAGGCGTACCACGACTCCGTGCACCGGCGGCTGCACGTGCGGCCCGGGCTGACGGGCCTGTGGCAGGTCAGCGGGCGGTCCGACCTGGACTGGGAGGAGTCGGTGCGGCTCGACCTGCGGTACGTCGACAACTGGTCGGTGTCGATGGACCTGCTGATCCTCTGGAAGACGGGCCGTGCGGTGTTCGGCGGCGCCGGGGCGTACTGAACGTGCACGACCTGCAGTGCGGCGCGAGGGCGGGCCGCTCCCCCCGTGAGCGCTAGTGCGAGGAGCAACTGATGAACAACCTGACCGTCGTCGGGTACGTCCCCGGTGGTTTCGACATGCTGCACATCGGGCACCTGAACATCCTGCGGGCGGCGCGCGAGCGCTGTGACCGTCTCGTGGTCGGCGTCGCCGTCGACGAGTCGCTCGTGGCGATGAAGGGCCGCCCGCCGGTGATCCCGCACGCCGAGCGCATGGAGCTCGTCGCGAGCCTGCGCTTCGTCGACGAGGTCGTGCCCGACCACGCTCAGGACAAGCGCGTCGCCTGGCTCGAGAACCGGTTCGACGTCCTGTTCAAGGGCGACGACTGGGCGGGGACCGAGAAGGGGTCGCGGCTGGAGCGCGAGATGGCGGAGGTCGGGGCGCGGGTCGTGTACCTGCCGTACACCCCGTCCACGTCGTCGACCATGCTGCGGCAGTTCCTCGTCGCCGGTGCGGCCCGTGAGGGTGCCGCGTGACCGGCGCCGCAGCGGGTCCCCGCCTCTCGATCGCGATGGTCGGCACGCGCGGGGTCCCGGCACGGTACGGCGGTTTCGAGACGGCCGTCGAGGAGGTCGGACGCCGGCTCGCCGACGCGGGCCACCGGGTGCGCGTCTACTGCCGCTCGGGCAACTCCGGGCTGACGTCGTACGCGGGGATGGAACTCGTCACCCTGCCCGCGCTGCGCCAGCGCTCGCTGGAGACGCTGAGCCACACCGGCGTGTCCGTGGGCCACCTGCTGGGTCGCAGGACCGACGTGGCGTTCGTCTTCAACGCCGCCAACGCGCCGTACCTCCCGCTGCTGCGGATGGCGCGGATCCCCGTCGCGACGCACGTCGACGGGCTCGAGTGGCAGCGGGCCAAGTGGGGCGGCGCGGGGCGCCGGTACTACCGCGCGGCGGAGACCGCGGCGGTGCGCTGGTCCGACGCGCTCATCGCGGACGCGGTCGGGATCGCCGACTACTACCGGTCGGAGTACGACGTGCCCACGACGCTGCTGACGTACGGGGCGCCGGTCCTCGCCGCGCCCGGGCACGACGCCCTCGCCGCGGTCGGCCTCGAGCCCGGCGGGTACCACCTGGTGGTCGCCCGCTTCGAGCCGGAGAACCACGTCGACCTGTGGGTCGAGGGGTACGTCCGCAGCGGGGCGCGCCGGCCGCTCGTGGTCGTCGGGTCAGCGCCGTACGCCGACGCGTACACCGCACGCGTGCACGCCGCGGCGCAGGGGGACCCGCGGGTGCGGTTCCTCGGCGGCGTGTGGGACCAGCGCCTGCTCGACCAGCTGTACGCACACAGCCTCACCTACCTGCACGGGCACTCGGTCGGCGGCACGAACCCCTCGCTGCTGCGCGCGATCGGGGCCGGTGCGGCGACGGTGGCCTACGACGTCTCGTTCAACCGCGAGGTGGCGGGGGACGAGGGCGTCTACGTGCGCGAACCCGGTGAGGTCGCGCGGGCACTGGAGGACGCGGAGGCCGACGAGCTCGCGACGCAGGCCCGCGGGGCGCGCCTCGGCGAGCGCGCACGGGCGTACGACTGGGACGAGGTCGCCGCCGGGTACGAGCAGCTCGCCGTCGCGCTCGCCGAGCGGCGGGCCCCGGGCCCGTACCGCCGAGCGTCGCGCCGAGGCGCCGACGCGGTGCCCGCCCGAGAGACGGAGGTCGTCCGATGACCCAGACGTCCACCCACCCGCACGCCCGCCCGGCGGACGAGACGTTCCGCCAGACGCTCGGCCGTCTCTCCTCCGCGCAGAAGGGTGCCGCGCGCAGCGCACCGGCGTACTCGCGCTTCGTCAACCGGCGGCTCGGTCGCGTGCTCGCCGCGTGGGCGTACCGTCGCGGGCTGTCGCCCAACGCGGTGACCGGGATCAGCGCCCTGTGCACCTTCTCCGCGATCGCGATGCTCGCACTGGTGCCCCCGAGCATCCTGCTCGGCGTCGCCGTCAGCGTGCTGCTCGTCCTCGGCTACGCGTTCGACTCGGCGGACGGCCAGGTGGCGCGGCTGACCGGGACGGGGAGCGTCGCGGGGGAGTGGCTCGACCACATGGTCGACGCCACGAAGGTCGTCGCCCTGCCGCTCGCGCTGGCCGTCGGCATCCACCGGTTCACGGACCTCGACGACGCCTGGCTGCTGGTCCCGCTCGCGAACGCCGTCGTCGGCTCGGTGCTGTTCTTCGGGATGATGCTCACGGAACAGCTGCGCCGCGCGCAGGGTGTCGTCTCGCGCGCCACGACCGCAGGGCGCCTGCCGTGGCTCCGCTCGGTCCTGGTCCTGCCGACCGACTACGGCGTGCTGTGCCTCGCGTTCCTCCTCTACGGGCTGCCGCACGTCTTCGTCCCGCTCCTCGGCCTCCTCACCCTCGGCTCTGCCGGCTTTCTGGTCCTCGCGCTGCCGAAGTGGTTCCGCGACGTCCGCGCACTGGCACAGGGGGCCGGCGCATGAGCGGGGACACGTTCGTCCCCGTCGTGTTCGAGCTCGAGCTGCCCTTCCTCGAGCTGCAGGCCCGCTCGTTCGCCCGCAACGTCGCCCCCGAGCTGGTCGAGCGCGTGCTCGTCCTCGACAACACCCGGCACGGCATCCCCGCCCGCAGGCGTGAGGCGCTCGTCGCGGCGTACGGCCTCCACGCGCCGCGCGTCGAGATCGTTGCCGCGCGCGACGTCGCACCACCCGTGACGTCGCTCGGCTGGACGAGCCAGCAGGTGCTCAAGCTCGCCGTGGCGCGTCAGGTGCGCACCGAGCGGTACGTCACGCTCGACGCGAAGAACGTCGTCGTCAACCGTCTGGACCCCGGGTACCTGCGCGCGCCCGACGGGCGTCCCCGCGTCGGCGCGCACCCGTACACGCACCACCCCCTGCGGTCCTCGGTGGAGCGCGCGCTCGCGTACTTCGACCTCGACCCGCGGGACCACCTCGAGAGCTTCCCGGTGACGGTGACGCCCTACGTCATGCAGACGGCCGAGGTGCTCGACCTGCTGGACGACGTCGAGGGGCGCGAGCAGAGAAGCTTCGAGGCGGCCTTCGTCCGGCTCGACGTCACCGAGTTCGGGCTGTACGCGGCATGGCTCACCCGGCGCCACGGCGACCGCTCCGCCGTCTACGCCGAGGACCAGCCCGGGTGCCCGACGGTGTGGCCCGGCCGCCCCTCGCTCGAGGCGGTGGAGGAGGCGGTGCGGCTCGCCGGGGCCGGCCTGCCGGTGCTCTCCGTCCACCGCACGGCGCTCGTGCGGATGGACGGCGCCGCGACCGACGCCCTGTGCGGGTTCTGGTCGCGGGCAGGGTTGTTCCCGGACGTGGCGGCGGCACGCGCCTTCGTCGACGACTACCGGCGGTTCTACGCCCGGCACGTGTGGGTCAAGCGCGCACGGGAGGCGCCGACGCGCCTCGCCCGTCGCGTGCGCGAGCGGGTGGGGACGTGATGGCAGCCGGCCGGATGCGGGTGCTCCTCGACGGGTTCTGGTGGCACGAGGGGCCGCCGTCGAACGCCATGGTCCAGCGCGAGCTCGTGCGCGGCTGGGCTCGGACGCACCCCGAGGACGAGCTCGTCATCGCCGTGCCGGCGGCTCACCTCGAGGCGGTCCGCGAGCACGTGCCCGCGGGTGCCGAGCTCGTCGGGGTGCGTCGACGACCGCACGGCGTGTCCGTCATGTCCGAGTACCCGTCGGTGCTGCGGCGCGTCGGTGCCGACGTCGCCGTGACGCACAACTTCGTCCCGTGGGGCGTCCCGAGCGTCGTCTTCCTCCACGACGTGCTCTTCCAGGACCAGCCGAGGTGGTTCACCCCGGCAGAACGCCTCTACCTCGCGCCGGTCACCGCCCTGCTGCCGCGTGCCGGTGCGGTCGTCACGTCCTCCGGGCACGAGGCGCGGCGCATCGAGCGGCGCAACCGGCGGGTCGGTCCGGTGCGGTCGATCGGCATCGCCCCCGACCCGCGCCTCGCGACCCTGGCGCCGGTCCGGCCGCAGGTGCTCGCGGGGGTGGACGACTTCGTCCTCACCGTCGGGCGGCTCAACGTGCGCAAGAACCTCGGGACCGCCATCGCCGCCGCCGTCCGGACAGGTGAGATCGGCCCCGCCCGTCCGCTCGTGGTCGTCGGCGGCCCCGACGGCCGTGGCCCAGGGTTCGGGCCGGCGGCCCTGCAGGCGATCGAGGACGGTGCGGTCGTCCTCACGGGGCACGTCGCGGATGCCGAGCTGGCCTGGCTGTACCGGAACGCCGCGCTGTTCGTCTTCCTCTCGCTCGACGAGGGCTTCGGCCTGCCGCCGGTCGAGGCGCTCTCCTTCGGCACCCCGGTCGTCGCGAGCGACATCGGCGTGTTCCGCGAGACGATCGGGGCCCACGCGCGGCTCGTCGACCCGCTCGACGTCGACGCTGCCGCTGCCGCCATCCGGCAGGAGCTGGCGCGCGGCCGGCGCACGCCGGTGCAGCCGCTCGCGTGGGACGACGCAGCGGCGGCGCTCCGGGACACGGTCGCGGCACTCCACCACGGGCGTCGACGTGTCGCCTGACGTCGCCGGAGTCCCGCGCACCGCACTCGTCGTCGTGAACTACGGGTCGTCGGCGCTCCTCGAGCAGAACCTGGCACGGACCGCCGCCGCGCCGGGCACGTCCGTCGTCGTCGTCGACAGCTTCTCGACGTCCGCCGAACGCGCCGACGTCAGGGCGGTCGCCACCCGCCACGGGTGGGACCTCGTCGAGCCGGACCGCAACACGGGCTTCGGCGCCGGCGCCAACCTGGGTGTGGCGCGGGCGGTGCAGGCGGGCGCCACGCACGTCGTGCTGCTCAACCCCGATCTGGCCCTGGAGCCCGAGGACGTCGCCCGCCTCGTCGCCCGGACCGTCGAGGACCCGGACGCGCTCGTCGCGCCGCGCATCCTCGCGCCGTCGGGCCTGCCGTTCGCCGCGTCGACCACGGACCTGCTCCTGGACGACGGGACGATGCGGTCGAGCACCCGTCGTCCCGAGCCGCCCGACGGGCGCCCGTACGTCGAGTGGCTCTCCGGTGCGTGCCTCGCGTGCGACGTGGGGCTCTGGCAGCGGATCGGCGGCTTCGCCGAGGAGTACTTCCTCTACTGGGAGGACGTCGACCTGTCCGTCCGCGCCCAGCAGCTCGGTGCCCGGCTCGTCGTCGCCACCGAGGTGACCGCCGTGCACGACGAGGGCGGCACGCAGCAGCGCACGGGCCGTGCCAAGTCCGAGACGTACTACTACTTCAACATCCGCAACCGGCTCCTGCACGCGGCGCGCACGCTCGACGCGGTCGACCGTCGCCGCTGGTGGCGCACGACGCCGTGGGCCGTGCGCTCGATCGTCCTGCAGGGGGGCCGTCGACAGCTCCTGACGTCGCTCGCGCCGTGGCGGGCGGCGCTCCGCGGCGTGCGCGACGGGCACCGCGCGCTGCGGGCGGCCGGTGCCGGGCCGGCGTCCCGCCCGGCGTCAGAGCGTCGCCGTGCCGCGGCGTAGCCGCAGCGCCTCGCGGTAGGCCTCCCGATGCGCCACCCCTGCGTCGTCCCACTCCCGCCGCGACAGGTCGGGCTGCTGCGCCCGCGGTCCGCGGGCAGCCAGCAGCGCCCGTCGGATGGCCGCGCCGTCGAGCTCGCCCTCGAAGGTGAGCACCCAGCCCGGCCCGACCTCCTGCGCGAGCGCCCGGTTGGCCGCGTTGTCCGGCACGAGCACCGGGCGGTCGAGCGAGAGCGCGAGGAGCACCGTCCCGGAGTTGTGCATGTGCAGGTACGGCAGGACCACGAGCTCGCCCGAGGTCACCGCGCGCACCAGGTCCGCGTCGTCGAGGAACCGCAGATCGAGACGGATCGCGTCGTCGCCGTCGGCGGCCGTACGCACGTCGCCCTCGAGGTCCGGCCCGGACGGGTTGCCCGCGACGAGCAGGCTGAGCGCCGGGTCCTCGGCGTGCGCGTCACGGAAGGCGCCGATGAGCCCGACCACGTTCTTGTACCGCCGCACCAGGCCGGCGTACGTCACCTGACCGGGGACGGCGTCCGCTCGCTCGACGTCGGCGAACCAGTCCCGGTAGTGCCCGTGCAGGACGGTTGCCGACGGGCGTCCCGTCGGCGGCGTGGTCTCGTTGAGCACCACGTGCAGCGTCGTCGCGTCGTCCAGCAGGCGCAGCCACGCGTAGTCGAGCCGGCCGAGCCCCGACGGCAGCTCGAGGTTGTGGACGGTGCGGACGACCGGCGTGCGCGTGAGCCGCACGCGTGCCCAGAACGCGTAGGCGAGCAGCAGGCGCAGCGCGCGCCGCACCGGCGTGCGCCCGCCGAGCCGCGTCTCGGGCCAGTGCACGTGGACGACGTCGTACCGGCCCACCAGCGCCCGGCCGTAGGAGAAGAGCACCGGCTCGACGTCGGGCGTCCGCTCGAGCGCCGCGTGCAGCATCGCGATGTACGGGTTGGTCGTCGCACGGATCCGGGCGAACGGCTGGAGCACGCGAATCGGTCGAGCGGCGGTCGCGGGCACGGACCCTCCTCGGGACGTCGGTCGGCGGTCGCGCTGACGCTACCCTGGCGGTCCGCGCCGCGGGGGCCGCCTTCCACACCGGTCCTCGCCCACTCATCACCTGGTCAGGAAGGCGCACCCCTTGTCCGTGCTCACCGTCGCGGTCCTCACGTTCCGTCGTAACGAGCTGCTCGCCACGCTGCTGCCGCAGCTCCTGCAGCAGACCCGCGCGCTCACCGCCGCCGGGACGACGGCGACGGTGCTCGTCGTCGACAACGACCCCGACGGGGGCGCGGCGGACGTCGTCACGGCGCTCGGTGACGCCGCCGTGCGGTACGTGGCCGAGCCGCGGCCCGGGATCGCCGTGGCGCGCAACAGGGCCCTCGCCGAGGCGGGCAGCTCCGCCGCGCTCGTCTTCGTCGACGACGACGAGATCCCGGGTGAGGGCTGGCTCGCGCAGCTCGTCGCGACGTGGCGGGACACGGGCGCCGCCGGCGTCACGGGCCCGGTCGACTCGGTGTTCGACGGCGCGCTCGACCCCTGGGTGGCCGCGGGTGGCTTCTTCGCGCGCGCGCACACCCGTGGCCTGGAGACCGGCGACCGTGTCCCCGCCGCCGCCACGAACAACCTCCTGCTCGACCTCGCCGCGGTCGCTCGGCACGCCATCTCCTTCGACGAGTCCATCGGTTTGGCGGGTGGCGAGGACACCCGCTTCACGCGGTCGCTCGTGGCGGCGGGCGAGGAGATCGTGTGGTGCGCGCAGGCGCGGGTCGTCGACCGTGTGCCGCGTGACCGCATGACGCGCGCGTCGGTCGTGCGGCGGCGGTTCGCCCAGGCGAACGTCAGCGTGGGCGCGTCCGTCGCGCTGGCGCCGGGGCCCGTCTCTGGACTCAGGACGCGCGTGCGGTACGGCGCGCCCGCGCTCGGCAGGATCGCGGTGGGGGCGCTCGCCGCAGCCGCCGGGACGGTGACGCGCCGGCCCGGCGTGCAGGCCCGGGGCGTGGCGACAGGTGCACGCGGCCTGGGTGCAGCGGCCGCCGTCCTGGGTGTGCGCTACCAGGAGTACCGGCGGCCGTCGCCGGGGCGCCGGCGCGTCGCCATCGAGTCGTCGACCGGGGAGCGGGGCGCGTGACGACGCACGTCAAGGGCGAGCGGTCGGCCGTCCGGCAGGTCGGCGGGACGGCGGCCGTCAAGGTCGGAGTGATGGGGGTCGCGGGCCTCGCCGGCATCGTGACGAGCCGGCTCATCATCGAGCACTACGGCGTCGACGCGTTCGCCCAGTACGGCCTCCTCACGGGGCTCACGGGTCTCATGCCGTTCGCTGACCTCGGGATCGCCGCGGTCCTGGTCAACGCCGTCGCGTCGGCAGCGCAGCCGCGGACGGACCGTGAGGTGCGGCGCACGATCACCAGCGCCTTCCGCATCCTGCTCGTCTCCGCGACCGTCATCGCCACCGTCGCGGTCACGATCGGTGCCCTCGGCTGGTGGCCGGCGCTGCTCGGCGACGGCCTCATGGGGAACGACGGTGCACGCGCGGCGACCGTGTGCCTCGTGGTCTTCGCACTGGCACTCCCGCTCGGTGTCGGTCAGCGGGTGCTGGTCGCCCTGGGGCGGACGGCCCAGCAGACGGCGCTCGGCGGCATCGCCTCCCCGCTCGTCCTCTGCGGCGTCGCGGCGTCCGTCGCGCTGGCGTGGGCCTTCGGCCCGTACGTAGCGGTCCTTTCCTACGTCGCGAACGCGACGGTGGCGCTCCTGAGCCTCGTCCTCGCGGCGCGTCTGCTCTCGCCGCAGGTGGTGGCGGCGGCGCGCGACGTGCCGCGGCTGCGTAGCGTGCGCGGGGCCAAGGTCGTCGACGTGGCCTGGCCGATGCTCGTCCAGATGATCGCGCTGCCGATCGCCATGCAGACGGACCGGCTCCTGCTCAGCCATCTCGCGGGCACGTCGGAGCTCGCGCAGTACAACCTCGGTGCTCAGACGTTCGGACTCATCAACCAGGTCGTCGCGGCGGCCGGCGTCGCCCTGTGGCCGCTCTACGCGCGCGCACGCGCGGCGGGGAGGATCGAGAGCCCGGCTCGCGCCACCGCCGTCTTCACGGGTCTGGCCGCGACGCTGGGTCTGCTCCTGTGGCTGGCGCTGCCGCTCGTCACGCAGGTCATCACGAAGGGGAAGATCGAGCTGACGGCGACGTTCGCGGCGTCGTTCGTCCTCTTCGTCGTGGTGCAGGCGGCGAAGTACCCGCTCGGGATGTACATGACCGACGCCGCGGGACTCCGGTTCCAGGTGGTGCCGGTCGTCGCCATGGTCCCGATCAACCTCGGGCTGTCGTGGCTGCTCATCGAGCCGCTCGGCGCGGCCGGGCCGGTCCTCGGGTCAGCGGTGTCCGTGCTCGTGTGCCAGGTCGTGCCCAACGCCTGGTACGTGCGCCGGGACCTCGCGCGTCGGCGCCGGGCCCTCGCGGCCACCGACTGACCGGGCCGCGCGGGCGTACCACTCGTCCACGAGCTCGACGAGCCGGTCCGCCCGCCACCGGTCGTGCGGGACCCCGGGCTTGTCGAGCGTGTCCCGGACGGCTGCCGCGAGTCCCGCCGGCAGGTCGCCCGCGAGCGGCACCACGCGGGCGTTGTCGGCGGCGAGCAGGGGAGGGCCGCCCAGGGGCAGGCAGACGACAGGAGTCCCGAGCGCGCTCGCCTCGGCGGCGACCCACCCGGCCTGGTCGTGCATCGACGGGAACAGCAGGGCGTCCGCCGAGGCGAACGCACGCAGGACCTCCTCGCGCCGCCGATGACCCAGGAAGCGCACGCGGTCGGCAACACCGAGCCGACGGGCCAGGCGTCGCAGCGCCAGCTCCTCGTACCCCGTGCCGTAGACGTCGAGGCGCCAGCCGGCGAGCGCTGGTCGGGCCATCGCCGCGATCGCGAGCCGCCCGCCCTTCCAGGCGAGCAGCCGTGACGCGAGGACGGCGACCCGCTGGCCACGTGGTGCGGCTCCGTCGGGGACGGGCAGTCGCGGGAACGCTGCGTTGGGCTCGACGACCACGTGCGCGGCCCTGGAGAAGCGCTGCGCGACGTCGTCGTTCTGCGCGACGACGACGGCCGCGCGCCGCGCCGCGTGGTCGCCCCACAACGCGCGTGGCACGCCGGTCGCGACGACGCGCACCGCCTCGACGAGCGTGCCCCGGACCCCGAGCCAGCGCGCGAGACGACGCAGGGGCAGCGACGACGCGCCGCCCACGGGTCCCCAGACCAGCGCCGGGCCGTCGAGCCCGGCGGCACCGCACGGCAGCCAGTCGTTCGCGAACGTCACGTGGTGGACGACCTCGAACGGGGCGCGCGCGTGCAGCTCGCGCGCGCGCCGGAGAAAGGCGCGCTGCCAGGCCACGTAGTACCAGTACACGCCGGCGGCCCCGCGCTTGCGCGCGACGACTCGCGGTGACAGCTCGAGGTGCTCGACCGACAGGTGCCGGGCCAGCGCAGGGTCGGCGGCGAGCGCGCGCTCGACCGCGGGCCGGAACCGCTCCCGGGTGACGACGTGGACGTCGTGGTGCGCCGCTGCCGCGACGGCGAACGCCCAGCCCGCGTTCGCCTCGGGCTCGTCGCCCGGCCCGCACGCGTACGCGCTCACCAGAACACGCTGTCGGACCGCCGGCCCGACTTCACCATCGACACTCACGAACTCCTCCGTCCCCGCGGTCGACGCCCCGGACCGTGGCGTCGCTACACGTTAGGCGGAACGGGTGCGCGAAACGGGCGAAACGACGCATGTTCACCCGTCCCGCCGCCGCGCCCGGTGCCCGGTTCGGCATAGTCTGCCCAGGGTCGTGCGGCGCCGTCGCGTGGCGGCGCGGTCGGAGGGAAGCGCATGAGCGAGGGTGTCTCGGCTGCCGGGCCGGTGCTGTCACGGGCCCGCTGGTGGGTCGTCGCCGTGGTGGCGCTCGTCGTCGTGGCCGTCGGGCTCACGCTCGCGCTCGCGGGCTCCCGCGGGGCGGGTCGGGAGGGTGGCGCTGTCGCCGCCCCCACGCCGAGCGCGACACCCACCCGGGCCGTCGCGGGTGCGACCGCGCTGGCGGACGACCCGTCCGGCGCGGGCTCCGTCGACGACACCGCACCCTCAGCGGACCCGCCTGCCGAGGGGGCGCCTGCGGACGGCGCAGCGGTGCCGACGGTGACGGTCCCGATCGACGCCGTGGCGGAGCTCGCGGAGGCTGTCACCGCGAGGCTGAGCGCTGTCGACGCGGTCGACGGTGAGGCCGTGCAGCCGGGGGAGGTCGGCGGCCCTGCGCTGCGCGTGAAGGTCGAGCTCGTCAACGGCTCGGCCGCGCCTCTCGACCTGCGAGGTGCCGTCGTCAACCTCTACCACGGGCCCCAGCAGACCCCTGCGACGACGTTGACGGAACCCGGCGGTTCGCCGCTGCCGCACGGTCTCGAGGCCGGTGCGACGGCGACCGGTGCCTTCGTCTTCGCGGTCCCGGCCGATGCGCGCGACGACCTGCGGGTCGAGCTCGACGTGCGCGCGGTGGGGCCTGTGGTCCTGTTCGCGGGTGACGCGCAGCGCTGACACGGACGCCTGACCAGTTTCACCCGCATCCGGGTCCAGGTTCACCCGTGTGGCCCGTGTCGTCGCGCGCGGTTGATCCCGTAATGTCCGGATCATCTCAGCGACCCGTGGCGCCCCCGCCCCGAGTTCCCCGCTCCGCATGATCGAGGCCTGCCATGCGCATCTCCACGAGCGTCCTATCCCGACGCGTCGCTACCGCCATGAGCGCGACCCTCCTTCTCGGGGGGCTCGCGACCGCGGCCGCCCCGCGGGCCCTGGCCGACGACCCACCGCCGCTGCCTCGGTCCGTGAGCGCGGACGCCCTGCCCACGGCCCAGATCGACGGCGTCGTGTGGAAGCAGGTGGCCGTCGGCAGCACGGTCTACGTCGGGGGGAGCTTCTCGGCCGCACGCCCACCGGGGGTCGCCCTCGGCGGGTCCGGCACCGTGCCGCGGGCGCACATGATGGCTTACGACCTGGTGAGCGGCGCCCTGAGCGCGTCCTTCGCGCCCACGTTCAACGGTCAGGTCAACGATCTCGTCGCCTCGGCGGACGGTCGCACCCTCTATGCCGTGGGTGCCTTCACCACCGTGAACGGGCAGTCGCGCAACCGCGCCGCCGCTTTCGACATCCCGAGCGGGACCCTCAAGCCGTGGGCGCCCAACCTCAACGGCTACGCGAAGGGCGTCACGGTCGCTCCCAACGGGACCGTGTACGTCGCGGGGAACTTCTCGCACGTCGGCAACACCGCGCGCCCCAAGGTCGCGGCCTTCCACCCGACGACGGCCGCCCTCCAGTCGTTCACCGCGCCCGTCGACGACTACCAGGTGAACGCGATCCAGGTGTCGCCCGACGGGCAGACGGCAGTCATCGGTGGCAACTTCACCAGCATCGGCGGCGAGTCGACGCAGAGCTACGGCCTCGCACGGCTGGACGCCGCGACGGGGGCGCTGCTGCCGCTGCCGGTGGCCTCTACCGTCCGCAACGCCGGAGCACGGTCGGCGATCGCCTCGCTCACCAGCGACGCTTCAGGCTTCTACGGCACGGGTTGGCACATCGCCTCCACGGGCACCATCGAGGGCACGTTCAAGGCGTCGTGGGACACCGGCGAGCTCGTGTGGCTGGAGGACTGCCACGGCGACACGTACTCGGCCGCCCCCGCCGGGGACGTCGTCTACATCGCGAGCCACAAGCACTACTGCGGCAACAGCGGCGGTTTCCCGCAGACTGATCCGTGGTCGTTCTACCACGGCACTGCCGTGACGAACGACGTCCGTGGCGTCAACACCCCGGACATCTACAACTACCCCGACCACCCCGGCACGCCGCGCCCCGAGTTCCTCGAGTGGTACCCGACCTTCGTGCCCGGAACGTACACCGGGCAGGGGCAGGGGCCGTGGACCGTGACGGCAGCCGGCAGCTACGTCCTGTTCGGCGGTGAGTTCCTGCGGGTCAACGGCACGGGTCAGCAGGGCATCGTCCGGTTCCTCGACCGCTCGTCCGCGCCGAACAAGGTGGGGCCGACGGCCAAGGGCAGCGCGTTCGCGCTCGGCGGGCTGTCCTACGCGAGCGGCGAGGTGCGGCTCACCTGGCCGGGCAACGCCGACCGGGACGACGCGACGGTGCGCTACGACCTCTACCGGCAGTCGACCTCGACGCCGCCCATCCACACGGAGAGCGTCACCGCGGTGTTCTGGGCGCAACCGACGATGTCCTTCGTCGACAAGGGGCTCACCCCAGGTTCGTCGCAGCGCTACCGCGTCATCGCGACGGACCCGTGGGGCAACGCGTCGATGTCCGACTGGTTCACGGTGACGGTGAGCGACGCCCCGGTGAGCGACTACGCACGTGAGGTGCTCGGCGACGAGCCGAGCTCCTACTGGCGGTTCGGTGAGCCCACCGGTACGGCGGTGTACGACTGGATGGGGACGAACGACCTCGCGACCACGGCGGGCGTCACCCGCGGTGCCGCCGGCGCGCCGGTGGGCGACCCGAACACGGCGGCGACGTTCCCCGGGACGACGGCGGGGACGGCCGCCACCCGGACGGCCGTGGCCGCGCCCAACGTCTTCTCGGTCGAGGCGTGGTTCCGCACGACGTCCAGGACCGGCGGCAAGATCATCGGCTACGGCAACCGGGCGACGGGCAGCTCGGGCTCGTACGACCGGCACGTGTACATGACGAGCAACGGCCGTCTTGCCTTCGGCGTCTACCCCGGCACCGCGCGTGTCGTCACGTCGACCGCGTCCTTCAACGACGGGGCGTGGCACCACGTCGTCGCGACCCTCGGGTCGGGCGGCATGCAGCTGTACGTCGACGGCAAGCGTGTCGGCCAGCGCACCGACACGACGATGGGCCAGGCGTACAACGGGTACTGGCGGGTCGGCGGTGACGTCCTGTCCAGCTGGCTGAACCGCCCGTCGACCGACTACTTCGCCGGGACGATCGACGAGGTCGCGGTCTACCCGCGGGTCCTCACCCCGCAGGAGATCCGGTCCCACGTGACTGCGGCCGGGTACGCGGCAAACGTCCCGCCTGCGCCCTCCGACGTGTACGGCGCCGCCGTCTATGCCGCGGACCCCGAGCTCTTCTGGCGGTTCGACGAGGCGACCGGCTCGGCGCTCACCGACTCGGGGGCGGGCGGCAACACGGGCACGCTCACCGGCACCGGGTGGACCCGTCAGGACGCCGGCGCTCTCGCCGCCCACGAGGGGAACCGGTCCGTGCGGTTCGTCGAGGGGTCGGCGGGTGCCGCCACGACCGCCACGTTCGACAACCCGCGGGCGTACTCGCTGGAAGCGTGGTTCTCCACCACCAGCGTGCGCGGCGGGAAGATCATCGGCTTCGCCAGCCGGCAGACCGGCACGGCCGGCGACCAGGACCGGCACGTCTACCTGCAGGACGACGGCAGGCTCGTGTTCGGTGCGTGGACCGGCACGGCGAACACCGTCACGTCCGCCGAGCCGTACAACGACGGGCAGTGGCACCACGTCCTGGCGACGCAGGGCCCGGACGGCATGGTGCTGTACGTCGACGGTGAGCCCGTCGGCACGAACCCGCAGGTCGGCTCGCAGTCGTACACCGGCTACTGGCGGGTGGCGAACGGGGCGACCTGGGGGTCGACGTCCGCCGCGCTCGACGGCCGGATCGACGAGGTCGCGGTGTACTCGCGGCCCCTGAGCGGGAGCGACGCAGCTCTGCACGCCGGTCTCGGCCGGACGGGCACCACGCCGAACCTGCCGCCGCAGGCGGCGTTCGACGCCACCCTCGCGGGACGCGCGCTCACCCTCGACGGGTCGGCCTCCGCGGACGCGGACGGTGCCGTCACGTCGTGGGCGTGGGACCTCGGCGACGGCACGACGGCGGAGGGGGTGACGCCGCCGGCGCACACGTACGACCTGGCCGGCACGTACACCGTGACGCTCACGGTGACCGACGACAAGGGCGCCACGAGCGCCCGGCAGCAGTCCGTCACCGTCACCAACGCACCGCCGGTGGCGACGTTCACGGTCGCGGCGAGCTACCTCGATGTCGCCGTCGACGCCTCGGCCTCCACGGATCCCGACGGCACGGTCGTCGGGTACTCGTGGCGGTTCGGGGACGGTGCCACGGCGACCGGTGCGACGGCCTCGCACACGTACGGGAGCGCCGGCACCTACACGGTGACGCTCACCGTCTCGGACCACGACGGCGCGACGACCACCACCACGCACGACGTCACCGTCGCGCCCAACCAGGCACCCGTCGCCGGCTTCGTCGCCCAGCCGTCCGCGCTCACGGTGGCGTTCGCGCCGGTCGGCACCTCCGACCCCGACGGCACCGTGGCGTCGTACCTGTGGGACTTCGGCGACGACACGACATCGACGCAGGAGGCGCCGACGCACACGTACGCCGCGCCCGGGACGTACACGGTGCGGCTGACCGTCACCGACGACCTCGGCGCGACCGGCACGACCAGCTCGCGCGTCGTCGTCACCGCCAACGCCGCTCCCGTCGCCGCCTTCACCCCGACGGCGGCGCTCCTGCGCGTCGCGGTCGACGCGTCCGCGTCGTCCGACCCGGACGGGTCGGTCGTCGCCTACGCGTGGGACTTCGGGGACGGGGCGCAGGCCGCCGGGGTCACGGCCGAGCACACCTACGCCTCGCCCGGCACGTACACCGTGACGCTCACCGTGCGGGACAACCAGGGCGCGGTGACGACGGTGAGCCACGACGTCGAGGCCACGGCCCCGACCATGTGGGCGCAGGACAGCTTCTCGCGGTCGGCCGCCACGGGGTGGGGGTCCTCGGACACAGGGGGCGCGTGGACGCACTTCGGCAGCGCGGCCCAGTACTCGGTCGCCGACGGCACCGGCCGCGTGTCGATCGGCACCACCGCGTCGACGCCGCGCCTCCAGCTGCGCTCGGTCGCCGCGACGGACTCTGACCAGACGGTCCAGCTCTCCCTCGACAAGATCCCCGTCGGCGGCGGTGCGACCGTCGCGCTCACGAGCCGCGGGGGGAGCTGGTCGAGCCTCTACCGGGGACGGGTCTGGGTGCGTGCCAACGGCACCGTGTCCCTGCTCGTCACACGGATCGCGGGCTCGGAGTCGACCCTCGCCGCGGTCAACGTGCCTGGGCTCACGCTCACCGCCGGGACGCCGCTCAACGTGCGGTTCCGCACGGAGGGCTCGAGCCCGACGGCGCTGCGCCTCAAGGCGTGGACCGGGACGACCGAGCCTGCCGCGTGGCAGGTGCAGACGACCGACGCCACAGCGGAGCTGCAGGACGCGGGCGCGGTCGGCATCGACACCGGCCTCGACGGTGGGGTCACGAACGCTCCGGTGCGGGTGACGATCGACGAGTTCTTCGCCGGTCAGCCCGGCTCGGCGGTGCCGAACCAGGCACCGGTGCCGGCGTTCACCGCGACGGCGACCGACCTCTCCGTCGCTGTCGACGGCAGCACCTCCGTCGACCCTGACGGAACGGTGACCGTCCGGTCGTGGGACTTCGGGGACGGCTCGCCTGCCGTGACGGGCTCCCAGGCCACGCACGACTACGCCACCGACGGCACCTACCCGGTGACCCTCACGGTGACCGACAACCGTGGCGCCACCGCGTCGGTGACCCAGCAGGTGACGGTCTCGTCGCCCGCAGACGACCCGATGGCCGCGCCGGTCGCCGCCTTCGAGGCATCGCCGCTCGGGCTCACCGTGAGCGTCGACGGGTCCGCGTCGTCCGCGGGAGACGCTCCTGTCGTCGCCTGGGCGTGGGACTTCGGCGACGGGGAGCAGGGCGACGGCGCGCAGGCGCAGCACACGTACGCCGCAGCGGGCACGTACGCAGTCACGCTCACCGTCACCGGCCCCGACGGAGCGACGGACACGCTCACCCGAGAGGTCACGGTCGCGGCGGTCCCGGTGGACGAGCCGCCGGTGGAGGAGCCGCCCGGTGACGGTCCCCTCGCCCAGGACGTCTTCGACCGCACGGTCGCCACGGGCTGGGGGACGTCGACGCCGGGTGGTGCGTGGTCGCACTTCGGGTCCGCGGCGCAGTACTCCGTCGCCCCCGGCGTGGGGACGCTCCAGGCGCTCGTGCCCGGTGCCACGCCGCGGGTGCGGTGGGCGGACCTCGCTGTGCGGGACGTCGACGTGCTCGGGCAGATCTCGCTCGACAAGATCGGAGACGGCGGAGGCGCGTTCGTCGCACTCACGGCACGGTCGGGCAGCTGGTCGAGCATGTACCGCGGGCAGGTCTGGGTGAAGTCGAGCGGCGCCCTCAACCTGGTCCTGACCCGCCTCGCCCCGCGCGAGACGATCCTCGCGCAGGTGAACGTCGCAGGCGTGACCCTCGCGGCCGGCGAGCGGCTCAACGTCCGCTTCCAGGTCGTCGGTTCCGACCCGACGACGCTGCGCCTGCGGACGTGGAAGGACGGCACAGCCGAGCCCACGACGTGGCAGGTGACGGCCACGGACGCGACACCTGAGCTCCAGGACGCCGGCGGGGTCGGCGTGGACGGGCTGCTGAGCGGCACGTCGACGAACGCGCCCGTCGCGATCCGGGTGCACGGGTTGACGGTCACCGAGGCCGCCTGAGGTGCGGCGGAGCGCCTGGCGTCCCGGCGACGCCCGGCGTTCCGGCACGTCCCCTGAGCCGATCGAGGAAGGCGCCCCGCCTGCGGGCGGACGATGCAAGAGTGGTGCGCGCGCCCGTCGGCGTGGCGGGGAGGGGGACGAGAGCGGATGGAGCTCAGGGATGAGGACGCGCCGGCCTGGCGCGGCCCGGCCTACCGCGCCCTCGCGGTCCTCGGCACGGTTCTCGTCGGTGCCCGCCTCGACCTCGCCCAGGGTGCGACGCTCGGGCTGGTGCTCTGCCTCGCGCTCGCGCCGGTGTGGTGGCGCGCAGCCTGGTCGGCGGTCGGCTACCGGTGGCTCGTCGTCGCCTCGGTCCTCGCGGTCGTCGCCGGGTTCTGGCTGAGCGTCCACGCCGCGAGCGACCACACCACGAACACGACGATCGCCGTGCGCAACAGCCTCCTGGTCATCGGCCTGCCCGTGCTCGTCGGCTTCCTCGTCTGGGCATGCCGTCAGGTGGCGCCGCCGCTGCTCACCGTGTGCTTCGGCCTCGCCATGCTCGTCACCGTGCCGACGGGCGGCGCGTTCGCGAGCAACCCGTGGAAGTTCGGGTTCGCGACGCCCATGACGATCGTGCTCCTCGGGCTCGCGTGGTGGTCAGGGCGACGGTGGGTCCAGGTGGGGGTCGCGCTCGTCATCAGTGCGGTGCACGCGCTCAACGACGCGAGGTCGGCGTTCGCCATCCTCTTCATCGTCGCCGTGGTCATGCTGTGGGAGGGGCGACCGACGACCTCGACGCGCCGAGCGTCCGGCCTGCGAGCGGGTGCGTTCGTCGCCGGCCTCGGCGCCGGGGCTTACTGGCTCGTCCAGGCGCTGATCCTCGAAGGTGCGTTCGGCGAGGCGACCCAGGTACGCACCCAGGCGCAGATCGACCAGTCCGGCTCCGTGCTCGTGGGTGGCCGTCCCGAGATCGGTGCCTTTCGGTACCTGATCGCCCACCGCCCCATGGGGTTCGGCAGCGGCACGCTGCTGACGAGCGAGGACATCCTCGTCGCGAAGGAGGGCATGGCCTCTGTCGGGTACGAGCCGAACAACGGCTACGTCGAGAACTACATGTTCGGCGGCCAGATCGAGTTGCACTCCGGGGTCGGGGACCTCTGGGCGTGGTCGGGGGCGGCGGGCGTGCTCCTCGCCGCGGTGCTCGCGATGGTGGTCGCTGTGCACACCGCACGTGGGATCGGCGCGTCGACGAGTGTGGCCCTCGCCCTCGCCCTCGCACTCCGCTTCTTCTGGGACCTGCTGTTCAGCCCGTTCGTCTCGTCGACGATGAACCTCGTCCTGCTCCTCGGTCTCGGGCTCGGGGCCTGGTGGGCCGGCGACGACGAGCGGCGGCGTGTTCAGCCGCGGCCGGAAGGGGCGAACATCCACGCGTGAGCCGCTTCGCGGCCGTCCTGCGTGGGCAGGGACGCGAGAACCTCCGCGCGGGGCACGGGCGCGAGGAGCGCGTCGAGGAGCGCGTGGCCGAGGTCGGCGGCTGCTGCGCTCGACGGGAGGACCCGGTGCCCCTGCTCGGCGAGCCACGGTGCGAGGCCCGTCTGGTCGGTCGTCACGACGGTGCACCCGTGCTCGAGCGCCTCGACGATCGGCAGCCCGACCTGCTCGCGCCACGTCGGTGACTCCTGCGACGGCAGGACGAGGACCGATGCCGCCCGGAGCTCGGCGTGGATCTGCTCGCGCGGTGGGTCGACGACGACCTGTACCCGGTCGTCCCGCGCAGCGAGCGCGCGCACCTCGCCCTCGAGCGGGCCCTTGCCGACGAAAGTGAGCGTCGTCCCGGGACGCTCCGCGAGTGCCGGCCACGCTTCGAGCAGCACCGCAAGCCCCTTGCGCTCGACGAACGCGCCGAGGAACAGGAGCCTTCCCGGGTCCGGCGCGGCGGCCGGGCACGAGCACGGCGTCGGCAGGGCAGGGATGGTGCGTGTCTCCTGGTGGCGGGACGGCCGCCCGTAGAGCGCGCGATACGTCGCCTCCGCCTGCGGCGTGCCGAAGACGAGGCGGTCGACCGTACGCACGACCCGGGACGACATCCACCACTTGGCGTGGAAGGTCACCTGCTCGCGGACCGAGCGCGGCTGGTACTCGACGCGCGGGTCGTTGTTGCCGATGGCGTACGAGACGACGCGCGGGACCGGCCGGCGTCGGACGACGCGCCGCAGCCGGAGGGCGGCCAGGCACGTCGCTGCGCGGACGATGCCGGCCAGGAAAGCCGGCTCGGTGATCTCGAGAACCGCGACGTCCGAGCGCCAGAGGAGGCGCGCGGCATCGAGGGTGCTCGCGCGCCGGGCGTCGAGCCGCTGGGCGAGCTCGACGTCGAAGTCGTAGCGCGGAGCTGCGTAGAGCAGGGTGAGTCGCGGGTCCGCGGCCTGCCGCTCGAGGTGCGCGGTCCGGGCCTGCTCGTAGAGCTGGACGTGGGCGCGCAGGGGCGCCTGGGAGTGCACCGGCGCGGCGACCGTCACCGTGCGCCGCTCGCCCGCACTGCGTCCGTGGCCGCGTCGGTCGCCGCGGGACGCACGTCCGAGCCGTGGGGCCCGTGTAGCCCCTCGGTCGCACCGGCGGGCGGGTGCTCAGGACTGTCGGAGGCACGGGAGTCGTGCTCCGGGATCGCCGCGGAACGGTCGACCGGCGCCTCGTCGTGGGGGGCCTCGTCGTGGAGGGCTGCGGCGTGCGGCCCGGACGCCGCGTCGGACGCCGGCGTCTCGGACGCCCGCCGCGTCATGACCTCCCCGGCGGGGCCGGGCGGCTGCGACACGGCATCGGTCGCCCGCTCGTCGTCTGCCTCGTCCGTGGTAGTGCTGACCGGACCCCGGGCCGCGCGACCGGCCGTCGGCGCGGCGAGCACCTGATCGTCGTCGGCGGTACGGGGGGCCGGCTGCGCCGTGGCGCGGCGGCGGACCGCGGAGCCGCGCCGCGTGCCACGGCGGTGCACCGGTGTGCCCGGGAACGCGTTGCCATACGTCGCGCCCGTGCCGTCGTCCGTCCAGTTGGTCGCGACCAGCCCGAGGCACGTCGCCCCCACGCGCTCGAGCGCGGCCAGCGCTCCGCGCAAGTGCTGGCGGCGGGTCGACCGGAGGCGCGTGACGAGCAGGACGCCGTCGCTGCGGCGCCCGAGCAAGGTCGCGTCGACGACAGGGAGGACCGGGGCCGCGTCGATGACGACGAGGTCGTAATCCCGTGCGGCTTCCTCGAGCAGCGTGTGCATCGCGGGGGAGTCGAGCAGCTGGCTGGGGTTCGGGGGCCGGTCGCCGGCCGTCAGGACATGGAGGTTCGGCAGCCCCCACGTCTGGACGACGTCGTCGAGACGGGCGCGCCCGATGAGGACCGTCGTGAGGCCGGCACCTCCCTCGAGGCCCAGGGCCTCCGCGATGGCGGGCATCCGAAGATCGCCGTCGACGAGGAGCACCCGCGCGCCCTTCTCGGCCACGGCCGACGCGAGGTTCACCGACGTCGACGTCTTGCCCTCACGCGCCATCGCCGAGGTGACGACAATGGTGCGCAGGCGTCGACCCGTCTCGAGGTACTGCAGGTTCACCTGCAGGCGTCGGAACGCCTCGGCCCGAGGCGTCCCGGGCTCGGTCCGGACCGTGGTGTACGCGGCGCGGGCCGACCGGGTGCGCACGATCGTCCCGAGGACGGGCAGACCACTGACCTTCTCGACGTCGCTGCGCGTGCGTAGACGGGTGTCGAGGACGGTGAGCAGGAGAGCGAGCGCGACACCCAGCACCGCACCGGCGGCAGCACCCGACGCCGTGAGGAACCGCGTGTTCGGCTGGAAGGGCACGGCGGGCGCTACCGCCGGGGCGACCATGGTGAGCTGGATCGCGCTCTCGCCGGCCTGGGTCCGCGGTGAGAGGCTCTGGACGGTGACCGCCAGCTGGCGCGCGACGGCGTTCGAGATCGTCGCCGCGACCTGCGGGTCGGGGTCGGTCGTCGAGATCTCCAGGACGACCGTGTTCAGCGGGTTGTCGGCGGTGACGCGCTTGCTGAGGTCCTTCGCCGTCGTGTCGAGGTCGAGCTCGTCGATCACGGGGTCGAGGACGGCCGGCATGCTCGCGAGCCGGGCGAACGACGTCACCGAGTTCTGGACGAACGTCGAGCCCTGGACGAGCTCTCCGGCGGACTCGGCCTCGGTGACCGAGGCGAAGACGCTAGCCGAGGCGCGGTAGGCGGGCGTGATCGACTGGGCGTAAGCCCAGGCGAGTGCTCCGCCGACGACCGCGAGCACGGCGATGACGAACCATCGCTTTCGCAAGGCCAGCAGGTACTCGTCGAGCTCCATGCGGTGACGCTCCTCACGCAAGACCGAGATCCGATCGTCTCACGTGCCACACGGACCGACGGTCGGTATGGGACCAAACGGGTGGTTGTGTCCGGGGTGATATCGGACGAAGCAGCCGAGCGGGTGCGGCCGACCAGGGGCGTGACGGGAGGTGCTGACGGTCGCTGGCAGACGACCGTCAGCACCTCGGGTCACCGCGGCGCTCAGCCGCGTGCAGCTTCGATCGGGCCGAGCCCCTTCCATCCGGACGAGACGCCGAGGGCGGCCGCGACGTCGTCGGTCACGCCGACCGGGACGCCCTGCGCGCCGGAACGTCCGGTGGAGTTCAGCGCACGGTCGGAGCCGACGACCGCCGAGCCCTCGACGAGCTTCGACGAGTCATCGTTGCCGGTGGCGGACTGGAAGTCGCCGAGCGTCGCGTACGACACGAGCTGCGGCCCCGCTGCCCACTGCACGAGACGCGGCGGGTTGGCTGCGGACGAACGGTGATAGAGGTTCCCGGCGAGGTTGATCCCGAGGTCCTTGGCATAGCTCTTCTTGGTGAAGTCGTGCACCTGGACGGCTGCGGTCGAGCCGTTGGCGGCCGCGAGGACGTTGTTCCGCACGTCGATCGTCCGCAGCAGCCACGGCACCCCGGCGGTGCTGCCCCGGCGCTCGTCCTGCAGCATCCGGATCGCATAGCCGCGGTTCCCGGTGATCATGTTGTTGGAGACGTCGATCGTCCCGGAGTCGAAGATCTTCAGGCCCGACTCCCCGTTGTCGGCCAGGTAGTTGCCGGCCACGACGATGTTCTCGCTCAGCTCGATCTCGATGCCGTCGACCCCGTTCCCGACGACGGTGTTGTGCACGACCCGGGAGTTGCGCATGTCGACGTCGAACCACAGGCCCCGGGTGACGTTCGAGTCGAAGACCGAGCGCTCGACGGTGACGTTCGTCGAGTTGTGCAGCTTCGCGCCGCCGGAGGCGGGCTCGGCCTTGAAGCGCTCGGAGTTGTTCCGTGCGAACACCGACTCCGAGATCGTGAGGTCATCGGCCTTGCTGGCGACGAGCCCGAGGAGGCCGTTGTCCTCGACGGTGAGGCGCGAGAACGAGCTGCCCTTGGCCCAGACGTAGATCCCGATGCTCGCGTTGTCGCGGACGACGAGGTTCTCGAGCGTGACGTCGGGGACCTCGGCGCTGACGACGCCGAGCACGGCGGCGTGGTCGCCGTAGCGCTGCACGCCGATGCCGCGCACGGTCGAGCCCGCACCCTGGATCTGGATGGCCTTCTTCAGGACGCTCGCGCGCACCTCCTTGTTGCTGGGGTCCGTGCCGATGACGAGCCGGTTGGCGCTCCGGTCGACGTAGAACGTCCCTGCGGTGACAGCGCCCGCGGAGCCGACCTGGGTCAGCTCGGTGCCGCCGACCCAGACCTGGTCCGGATGGCCCGCCATGGGGTACGCGGGATCGACGTAGCGGCTGGACTCGTCCTCACCCGCGCTGAGGGAGACACGGGTGTCGAGCTTGACGTCCCAGCCCCCGACGGACCAGGTGCTGCCGGACTTCTGCCAGCCGGACACGACGCGCGAGCCGTCGAACCACACGGCCTCGCGGGGCGCGGACTGGATGGTCAGCGCTCTGTAGAAGGGCACCTGGACGCTCTCGTGGTACGTGCCCGCATGGAGGACGACGGTCGCGCCGTTGGGCGCCTTGGCCAGTGCGGTCGCCGCGCTGCCGTAGGGGGAGCCGGCAGACCCGTCGCCCTTGGCGTCGCCGCGCGGCTCGACGTGCACCGCGTTGGCCGGGACCGGGTAGGAGGTCGTGCCGACGGCTGCGGAGCCGTGGGCGGTGGCCGGGGCCTGCGTCGGGGCGGGGGCCGCCGTGGTGGTCGGCTTCGGGGTGGCTGACGGCGTGGGAGCCGCCGTGGGCTTCGCAGTGGGGCTCGCGGTGGCGGTCGGCCGGGGTGTGGTGGTCGCCTTCGGCGTGGCGCTGGCCGACGGGGTGGGGGTGGCCGACGGCGTCGCGGTCACCGGCACCATGGCGCGGGTGAGCAGGTCGTCGAGGCGCAGGCCCATCGCAGCCGTCCCGCCGGACAGACCGCCGCGCACCGACACCGTGCCGGCCTTCGAGATCCGCCGGGAGCTCGAGTCCTCGGCGCGCACCTGCCAGCTGGGAGCGGTCGTGCCGACGGGCCACGCGCGTGCGGCGACCGACACCGGTGAGCTGCCGGTCACCTGCAGCTCGAACCGGAACGCCGTCGCGGCCGACGTGGCGCGCTGCGGCAGGAGCCGGTCGGCGACGAGCACGGCATCCCCCCCGTTGGCGCGCTCGAGCTTGAGGCTGACCTTGTTGTCCTTGCCGAACCGGAGCGTCCCCCGGTACCCGGTCGAGCCCGAGCCGCGCAGCTGCAGCGTGGCGGACGCACCGTTGCCGGCGGTCGGCAGCTTGTCGACCGAGACGGTGACGGCCGCGCGGGCGTCAGCGACCGAGGTGTCGGAGGCGACGACCTGGCCGGTACGGCCGGGGGCGAGCCACATCTGGCCGCGACCGGACGTGACGGACGCGCCGACCGAGCTGTCCGCCGCGTACTTCTGGCCGCTCGTGGCTGTTCCCCAGCCGGCCCCGACGGTACGCGAGAAGCTGTCCTGCACGACCGTCTGCCCGAGCTCGTAGCTCGCCGCTGCCGAGGCGCCCTGACCCGAGGCGACGAGAGTGGCGAGGCCGAAGGCCGCCGTGACGCTCAGCGCGACGGTCTGCCGGAGGCGGCCGCGGCGCGCCGTGGCGCGGCGGGGGCCGGACCTCTCCGTACGGCTCTGTGCGCGGGCCGGACGTCGGGCGCGACGCCCGGTGGGCAGCGAGTGTGCGGCCATAGGGGGCCTCCGGGGGAAGAAGAGACTGTCCAGGGAGCCGATCGGGTGAACGACGCGTTGAGCCTCTTGGCCTACTGGTCGGTGAGTGTTCCACAGGACTCAAGGCGCTCCACAAGGCCCCATCGCGCCCGTGGACGGGGATCCGGGGAGTGCGAGAGGGTCGTCCAGGACAGCCGCCACGGACGTCGTCGTACGCCCGCGTGCGGCCTGGGGTCGTGCCCGCTCTCACCCGGGCGGGTGGTCCGCGTCACAGGTGATTGCGCAGGTCACCAGGGGGCCTGTGACGACCGGTCACTGGCGGGAGCCGCCGCCCGGCGCCCCGGTGCCCGAGTTCTGTGCGTCTGTCCAGGTTGACGCGGAGACGAAACGTGGCACATGTCAGCATCCCACATGCTGGACGCCTGAACGTGACCTATGTCACGTCTGGACAGACGGCACGATCTAGGGCAACCGGGATCACTCGTCCGGGTGAAGATCGCGCCCCGGTCCGCGCGTCGGCCCGTCCACAGCAGTGCTCCTGGCCCGCCCGTCGGGGCGGGCGCGGGTGCCCCGCCACCTCACGGGATCACGTACTGCGAGGCGTACGCCCACGCGACCAGCGCCTGCGCCACCAGCAGCACCCCGCAAAGCGCGACCACGGCGCGTTCCCGGAGTGCTTGGACCACCAACCAGACGAGCGGGAACGCCGCCAGCAGGAACCGGGGGCGTGGGCCGACCCCGCTGTACGCGAGCATCTGCCCGAGCAGCACGAGCGTGTACGTCGCCGGGACCGCGGGGATGCGGGCGCCGCGCCACACCGCCCAGGCCGCCAGCGCCAGCCAGAGGAACCCGGCCCAGATCACGAGGTAGGTGTGGTCGTGCACCAGCTCGGAGAACCCCGTGACGATGTAGGCGAACTCGATCCCGAAGTCGAGCTCCTGGTGCCAGAAGCGCTCCTGGACGACGAACCACGCGTCCGGCTGCCCGGTGCGCCACCACAGGAACGCCCAGTACCCCAGGACGCCGAGCGGGGCGAGGGCGGGCGCCACCAGGCTCCGCAGGTCGCGGTCGCGGCGCAGTGCGAGGAACGACGCGACCGCCGCGGCGGCGACCAGGCCGAGCGCGTTGGGACGGGTCGCCGTGGCGGCCATGGCGACGAGCCCGGCGGCCGCCCAGCGGTGGCGCGCCAGCAGCAGCAGGCAGGACGCGGCGAGCACGACGAGCAGCGGGTCGGACATGAACAAGGAGAACGTCGCCGACCCGGGCATGGCCACGACCACGAGCGCGGCGAGGAACGCGGCGCGTGCCGGGAGGACGGTGCGGCCGGCGGCGTGGACCGCGAGGACGGCCGCCACACCGAGCAGCGTGTTGAGGACGACGCCGGTGGCGACCACCGGGGCGCCCGTGACCTCGGAGAGCCCCCGGACCAGCATCGGGAACAGCGGGAAGAAGGCAGCCGTGGCCAGGTGGCCCTGACCTGGCTCGGGGATGAATCCCGGGTAGCCGTGCTCGACGATCGCGACGTAGAACGGCCCGTCCCAGGGTGCGAACGCGCGGGACCAGTCGAGGCCCTGCTGCCGGCGCGCGACCGCGACCGCGCCGAGCACCACGACCCGCGACACCAGGTACGCGACGAGGAGGGCCGTGCTGCTGCGCAGGTGCTCGCGGCGTGCGGGCGGGGCGTCGTCGCGGGGTGCCGCGGGCGCACGGACGAGGGTGCCGCCCTCGGGTGGGCCGTCGGTGGGTGCTCCACCCGCCGTCAGCAGGCGCGCCCGTCTCAGCAGCTGCGTGAACATCGTGCCCCCGTCGTGGACGACGGGGGCAGCGACGTGCCGGCGCGGCACTGCGCGACGGAGACCCGCATCGCCCACCCCCCGGTCAGGACGAAACCGGGGCAACCCGGTCGACCCACACTGGCAGCGGGCGCCCGTTGCGCCCACACCCGCGACGGGTGAAACCCGCCTCGGTCGACATCCCGCGGCTCCGTAGAATGGGTGCGCTGCCGAAATCACCCTCCCGACCCCTCGGGAGGGTGGCGATCATGCTGCCCAAAGGACCCCATGGACCTCACCGGCCTCCTGCCCGCCCTCCTCGCCGACCCCGCCGCCGCGGAGGCGGTCGCGTCCGTGCGCGCGCGGGGCGAGCTCGACGTCGTCGGTCCTGCCGGCGTCCGCCCCCCGCTCCTGGCGGCGCTCGCCGGCGCGCACCCGACGGGGCATGACGGCGCGACCGCGACCGGCCGCCCGCTCGTCGTGGTCACCGCCACGGGCCGCGACGCCGACGAGCTCGCGTCCGCGCTGCGCTGCTACCTGCCGGACGACGACGTCGCCGTGCTGCCGAGCTGGGAGACCCTGCCGCACGAGCGGCTCAGCCCGCGCTCGGACACGGTCGCGCGCCGCCTCGCCGTCTTCCGCAGGCTCGCCCACCCCGACCCGGCCGGTGGTGTCGCCGGCCCGGTGCGGGTCCTCGTCATGCCCGTGCGCGCGCTGCTCCAGCCGGTCGTCGACGGGCTGGGCGAGCTCGCCCCCGTCGAGGTGCACACCGGTGACACGGTGGACCTCGAGGACCTCTCCCAGCGGCTGGTCGACGCGGCCTACACGCGCGTCGACATGGTGGAGCGCCGCGGGGAGTTCGCGGTGCGCGGCGGCATCCTCGACGTCTTCCCGCCGATCGAGGACCACCCGCTGCGCATCGAGCTGTGGGGCGAGGACGTCGAGGAGATCCGCTGGTTCTCCGTCGCCGACCAGCGCAGCCTGGAGGTCGCGGACCACGGCCTGTGGGCGCCGCCGTGCCGGGAGATCCTTCTGACGGACGCGGTCCGCGCGCGTGCCGCGTCGCTGCGCGAGCAGCTGCCCGGGGCGTTGGACATGCTGGACCGGCTGGCCGAGGGCATCGCCGTCGAGGGCATGGAGTCCCTCGCGCCCGTGCTGGTCGAGCGCATGGTGCCGGTGCTCGACCTCGTGCCCGACGAGTCCCTGCTCGTGGTCGTCGACCCCGAGCGCGTGCGCCGCCGCGCGCACGACCTGGTCGCGACGACCCACGAGTTCCTCGAGGCGGCGTGGACGTCGGCCGCGGCCGGTGCCGCCGTCCCGCTCGACCTGTCCGCCGCGTCGTTCGCCTCCTTCGCGGAGGTCCGTGCGCTGGCGGCCGTCCGGTCCCTCGGTTGGTGGACGTTGTCGGGCTTCACGCTCGACGCCGACGCCGTGACGGGCGAGCAGGCGCCGACGGGCGACGGCCCGGCCGCCGCGTCGGACGTACGCACGCTGGTCGTCGGCGCGCGCGAGGTCGAGCGGTACCGCGGGGAGGTGGCGCGTGCGGTCGAGGACGTGCACCGGCTGCAGCAGCAGGGCTGGCGGCTCCTGCTCGCGACCGAGGGGCACGGTCCCGCCCAGCGGATGGTCGAGCAGCTGCGCGCGGCCGACGTGCCCGCACGCCTGGTCGCGATCGTCGACGACGAGCCCGAGGGTGGCGTCGTGCTCGTCACCCCGGCGCCCGTCGGGCCCGGCTTCGTCCACGAGTCCCTGCACCTCGCCGTCTTCAGCGAGGCCGACCTCACGGGCCGCCCGGGGTCGAGCACGCGCGACATGCGGCGCATGCCCAGCCGGCGGCGCAACGTCGTCGACCCGCTGCAGCTGCGGCCCGGCGACTTCGTCGTGCACGAGCAGCACGGTGTCGGGCGGTTCGTCGAGCTCGTGCAGCGCACGATCGGCTCCGGGGCGTCGGCCGCCACGCGTGAGTACCTGGTGGTCGAGTACGCGAGCTCGAAGAAGGGCCAGCCCGGCGACCGGCTGTACGTGCCGACCGACCAGCTCGACCAGGTCACCAAGTACGTCGGCGGCGAGGCTCCCACGCTCAACCGCATGGGCGGCTCGGACTGGCAGAAGACCAAGGGCCGCGCCCGCAAGGCGGTCAAGGAGATCGCCGCCGAGCTGATCCGGCTGTACTCGGCGCGCATGGCGACCCCCGGCCACGCGTTCGGCCCGGACACCCCGTGGCAGCGCGAGCTCGAGGACGCGTTCGCCTACGTCGAGACGCCCGACCAGCTCGCGACGATCGACGAGGTCAAGGCCGACATGGAGAAGACGGTCCCCATGGACCGGCTGGTCTGCGGCGACGTCGGCTACGGCAAGACCGAGATCGCGGTGCGCGCGGCGTTCAAGGCGGTGCAGGACGGCAAGCAGGTGGCGGTGCTCGTGCCGACGACGCTGCTGGTGCAGCAGCACCTCGACACGTTCGCGGAGCGCTACGCGCCCTACCCGGTGAACGTGAAGGCCCTGTCGCGCTTCCAGACGGCGAAGGAGTCGACGGAGGTGGTCGAGGGGCTCGCCGACGGGTCGGTCGACGTGGTCATCGGCACCCACCGCCTCATCACCGGCAGCATCCGGTTCAAGGACCTGGGCCTGGTCATCATCGACGAGGAGCAGCGCTTCGGCGTCGAGCACAAGGAGACGCTCAAGGCGCTGCGCACCAACGTCGACGTGCTGGCGATGAGCGCGACGCCCATCCCGCGGACGCTCGAGATGGCGGTGACCGGGATCCGGGAGATGTCGACGCTCGCGACCCCGCCGGAGGAGCGGCACCCCGTCCTGACGTTCGTCGGCCCGTACGACGAGAAGCAGATCTCGGCGGCGATCCGCCGCGAGCTCCTGCGCGAGGGGCAGGTGTTCTTCGTCCACAACAAGGTCGACTCGATCGAGCGCACGGCGTCGCGGCTGAACGAGCTCGTCCCCGAGGCCCGCATCGCCGTGGCCCACGGCAAGATGGGCGAGCACCGCCTGGAGCAGGTCATCGTCGACTTCTGGGAGAAGAAGTTCGACGTCCTGGTCTGCACGACGATCGTCGAGACGGGCCTGGACATCTCGAACGCGAACACCCTGATCCTCGAGCGTGCCGACCGGCTCGGGCTGTCGCAGCTGCACCAGCTGCGCGGGCGCGTCGGACGCGGGCGCGAGCGGGCGTACGCGTACTTCCTGTACCCGCCGGAGGTGCCGCTCACGGAGACCGCGCACGACCGCCTGCAGACGATCGCCGCCCACACCGACCTGGGCGCGGGCATGGCCGTGGCCATGAAGGACCTCGAGATCCGCGGCGCCGGCAACCTGCTGGGCGGCGAGCAGTCGGGGCACATCGAGGGCGTCGGGTTCGACCTCTACGTGCGCATGGTCGGGGAGGCCGTCGCGTCGTTCAAGGGCGAGGCGCCCGAGGAGCAGCCCGACGTCACGATCGAGCTGCCGGTCGACGCGCACGTCCCGCACGACTACATCGCGCACGAGCGCCTGCGTCTCGAGGCGTACCGCAAGATCGCGGCGGCCACGGACGACACGATGCTGCGCGAGGTCCACGCCGAGCTCGTGGACCGCTACGGACCCGTGCCGGCTGCGGTCGACAACCTCTTCGAGGTCGCGCAGTTCCGCCTGCACGCCCGGTCCGCCGGCCTGGCGGACGTGACGGCGCAGGGCCGGTTCGTGCGCTTCGCGCCGGTGTCGCTGCCCGAGTCGGCGCAGCTGCGGCTGAAGCGGCTGTACCCGGGCTCGGTCCTCAAGCCGGCGGTCCGCACGGTGCTCGTGCCGTTCCCGACGACGGCCCGCATCGGCGGCAAGCCGCTGCACGGGCGCGAGGTGATGACGTGGGCGCGCCAGTTCATCGACGCGATCGTGCGCGGCGACGTCTCGGCAGCGGCCGCGGCGGGCACGGCGGCCCGGTGACGTCCTCGTCGCACGGGGTGGGGCGGTGTGCCGGGGAGCGCCGGACCAGGGCCTACGATGGCGGCCGAGTCCAACGGAACGTGAGCGGGAGGCCCTGGTGACGGTGCGACGGACGCGAGGACGCGGACGGGTGGTGGCGGCGGTGGTCGCGGCGGGCGGTCTGCTCGCGGGGTGCTCCGGGCAGCCGGGGGCGGCGGCGGTCGTCGACGGACGCACGATCACGACGGCCGAGCTGGCGGCGACGCAGGAGGAGCTCGCGCCGATCTTCGCCGGAGCCCGCGCGCAGGACGTCCTGGGCGTCCTGATCACCGAGCCGTTCGCCCTCGAGGTGGCGGCCGACGAGGGCGTCGGGGTCAACGACGAGGAGGCCCGCGAGCTGCTGCGCACGGTCTCGGTGCAGGCGCTGGGCGAGGAGGAGGGCTCCGCGCGCGAGTTCGGACCGGGCTCGCTCGCCGTGGCGCGGTACTCGCTCGCGACCGCCGCGCTCCAGGACCTCCCCGGCGCGCAGGCCGCCGCCGACCGGTACCAGGAGCGCGTGGCTGCCGCCGACATCGAGGTGAACCCGCGGTTCGGTGAGTTCACCGAGGGCCTCGTCGTCGCGCCGCCGACGACGCCTTCCTGGGTGGTTCCCGAGGGCGGTCGTGGCGCTCCGGTCGACGGTGCGACGCCCGCGCCGACGCCCACACCGCGGTGACACGCTGACGGACGTGACGACGCGCGACCCGGGCGAGGTCCCGCTCACCGCGCGGCAGGCGGCCGCGCTCGCGCGGGCCGTCGCGGTCATGGACCGGCTGCGGTCGCCCGGCGGCTGTCCCTGGTACGCGGTCCAGACCCACGCGTCGCTCCTGCCGTACGCGGTCGAGGAGGCGCACGAGCTCGTCGAGGCGGTCGAGGCCGGCGACCGCGCCGGGCTGCGCGAGGAGCTCGGCGACGTCCTGCTCCAGGTCCTGTTCCACGCGCGGGTGGCCGCGGAGGACGAGGCCGACCCGTTCGACGTCGCCGACGTGGCCGACGCCCTCGTCGCCAAGCTGGTGCGTCGCAACCCGCACGTCTTCGCGGCCGACGGTGACGCCGAGATCGACGTGGCCGCCGTGCTGGAGCGCTGGGAGGTGCTCAAGCGGGCGGAGAAGCCGACGCGGACGTCGGCGCTCGACGGTGTGCCCGCGACGATGGGCGCGCTCGCGCGCGCGCAGAAGCTGCTCGCGAGGGCCGACCAGGCGGGGCTGCTCGCCGCGGCGCCGCCCCCGACCGTCCCGCCCCCGACCGCCGCGGTCGGCGCCGCCGCGACCGACCAGGGCCTGGGCGATGCGCTGCTGGGACTCGTCGCGGCGGCCCACCGCGCGGGCGTCGACGCCGAGGCCGCGCTGCGCCGTGCGACCGCCACCTGGGAGTCCGCGGCCCGCCGGGCCGAGGACTGAGACCGCTCCACCCGGCCCTCCGGGCGCCGGTCCGTCTCGAATGGTGGTACGCGCGGACCCGGACCGGGCGCTCACCTGCCCGTGCGTGCCGGGAGAATGCGTCTGTCCGGGTCGAAGGTCCGACCCACCCGCGGTCGCGTCCGGTGAGGATTGACCCCGCGAGCAGGACCGATGTCCCGCTCACCGTCCCGTCGAAGGAGAGCACGCATGAGGATCGGCGTCCCGCGCGAGCAGCGCCCGGGAGAGCGGCTCGTCGCCGCGACGCCCAAGACCGTCGCCAAGCTCCGTGCCCTGGGGTACGAGGTCCTCGTCGAACGCGACGCCGGCGCCGCCGCGACGTTCACCGACGAGGCCTACGCCGCCGCCGGGGCCACGGTCGCCGAGCGGGCGGACGTGCTGGCCTGCGACGTCGTCACCGCGGTGCACCTGCCGTCCGACGTCGACGCGATGCGCCCCGGCGCGACGCTCGTCGCCACCATGGCGCCCTTCGCCGACCCCGACCTGGCGGCACGCCTGGCCGGTCACGGGATCACGGCGCTCGCCCTCGACGCGGTCCCGCGCATCTCGCGCGCGCAGGCGCTCGACGTCCTGTCGACCCTGTCGAACGTCGCGGGCTACCGCGCGGTGATCGAGGCTGCCGAGGAGTTCGGCGGGATGTTCACCGGTCAGGTGACCGCCGCCGGCAAGACGCCGCCCGCCAACGTCTTCGTCATCGGCGCGGGCGTCGCCGGGCTCGCAGCGCTCGGCACGGCGAGCAGCCTGGGCGCCCAGGTGCGGGCGTTCGACGTCCGGCCCGAGGTCGGCGAGCAGATCGAGTCCATGGGTGCGACCTTCGTCCAGGCGGAGGGCGCCAACCAGGAGGTCTCGACCGACGGCTACGCGCGTGAGCTCACGGCGGAGCAGGAGCGGCTGACGGCCGCGATGTACGCCGAGCAGACCGCCTGGGCGAACGTCGTCGTCACCACCGCCCTCGTGCGGGGGCAGGCGCCGCGGACCATCACCAAGGACATGGTCGCGGCCATGAGCCCCGGCTCGGTGATCGTCGACCTCGCCGCGTCCGGCGGCGGCAACTGCGAGCTCACGGTCCCGGGCGAGCGCGTCGTGTCCGACAACGGCGTCGTCATCCTCGGGTACACGGACCTTCCGAGCCGCATGCCGCAGCACACGTCGCAGCTGTTCGGCACCAACATCGTGCACCTGCTCGCGCTGCTCACCCCGGGCAAGGACGGCCAGGTCGTGCTCGACCTGGAGGACCCGGTCCAGCGGGGGATGACCGTCACCACGGGCGGCGACGTCACGTGGCCGCCGCCGCCGGTCGCGGTGTCCGCGGCCGCGCCCGTCGCGACGGCGCCCGTCGAGACCCCGGAGGAGCTGGCCGCCAAGAAGGCCGCCGCCGCCGAGGCGGCCGCGCGCAGGTCCCGCCGCAACGCGGTCCTCGCGGTGCTCGGGGCCGTGCTCACGGTCCTGGCGCTGACGGCTGCTCCCGCGTCGTTCCTGCTGCACGCGACGGTCTTCGCGCTCGCCGTGGTGGTCGGGTACTACGTCATCTCCAACGTCAGCCACTCGCTGCACACCCCGCTCATGGCGACCACCAACGCCATCAGCGGGATCATCCTGGTCGGCGCGCTGCTGCAGATCGGCAACGCGAGCTGGGTGGTCAGCACCCTGGCGTTCATCGCCGCGACGGTCGCGGCGATCAACATCTTCGGCGGGTTCCTCGTCGCGTTCCGCATGATCCACATGTTCCGGAAGGAGGCGTGACGGGCGTGCTCACGTCACTGGCCCAGGCCGTCTACCTGATCGCGGCGATCCTCTTCGTGCTCTCCCTCGCGGGGCTGAGCAAGCAGGAGACCGCACGCCGCGGCAACCTCTACGGCATCGCGGGCATGGTCCTCGCGCTGCTCGCCACGGTCGCGCTCGCGGCCGACGTCTCCGAGCGGCCCGTCGTCGTGACGCTGCTGCTCATCGCGATGGCGCTCGCCCTGGGGGCCGGCATCGGCATCTGGCGGGCACGCAGCGTCGAGATGACGCAGATGCCCGAGATGATCGCGATCCTGCACTCGTTCGTCGGGCTCGCCGCGGTGCTCGTCGGGTTCAACTCCTTCCTCACCGAGGAGCCGGACGCCCTGCACCTGGTCGAGGTCTTCCTCGGCGTGCTCATCGGTGCGGTGACGTTCACCGGCTCGATCGTCGCGTTCCTCAAGCTGTCGGCGCGCATCAAGAGCGCGCCGCTCATGCTGCCGGGCCGCAACTGGCTGAACCTCGGGGCGCTCGTCGCCTCGGCCGGGCTCATGGCGTGGTTCATCGACAGCCACGCGCTGCTGCCGCTCGCGCTGATGACGGTCGTCGCGCTCGCGCTCGGCTGGCACCTGGTCGCGTCGATCGGCGGCGGCGACATGCCGGTCGTCGTGTCGATGCTGAACTCGTACTCGGGCTGGGCGGCGGCCGCGGCCGGCTTCATGCTGAGCAACGACCTGCTCATCATCGTCGGCGCGCTCGTCGGGTCCTCCGGCGCGATCCTGTCGTTCATCATGTGCAAGGCCATGAACCGGTCGTTCGTGTCGGTGATCCTCGGCGGGTTCGGGGCCGAGGGTGGCAAGGTCACGGCCGGCGACCACGACTACGGCGAGCACCGCGAGATCAGCGCGGTCGAGGTCGCCGACCTGCTGCGCGACGCGAGCCGCGTCGTCATCGCCCCGGGCTACGGCATGGCCGTCGCCAAGGCGCAGTACCCGGTCGCGGACCTGGTCTCCAAGCTGCGCGGGCAGGGCGTCGACGTGCGGTTCGCCGTGCACCCCGTCGCGGGGCGGCTGCCCGGGCACATGAACGTGCTGCTCGCCGAGGCGAAGGTGCCGTACGACATCGTCTTCGAGATGGACGAGATCAACGACGACTTCGCGGACACGGACGTCGTCCTCGTCATCGGCGCGAACGACACCGTGAACCCCTCGGCGCTCGACGACCCGTCGTCGCCCATCGCCGGCATGCCGGTGCTCGAGGTGTGGAAGGCCAAGCAGGTCATCGTGTTCAAGCGGTCCATGGCCACGGGCTACGCCGGTGTGCAGAACCCGCTGTTCTTCCGGGAGAACACGGCCATGCTGTTCGGTGACGCGAAGGACCAGGTCGAGCAGATCGTCGCGCCGCTGGCAGTGGGCTGACCAGCGCAGGGACGCGCGGACGCGGGCGCGGGAGCAGGCACTGAAATGATTCGGGGGCTGCTCCCGCGCCCCCCGCGGACCTAGCCTCGCGACGGGTCGTGCTGTGACGATCCACCACCGTCGCGAGGAGACCTCCATGCCGTCCGCCCGTCCCGCCACCACGAGCCCGCGGACGGCCGTCACGGTCGCCGCGGCCCTGGTGGCAGCCACCCTGGCCCTCGCCGGCGCGCTCGGCTCGCCGCTCGTCGCACCGGCCCGCGCGGCGTCCCCCGTGGTCGTGCACACGGCGGACTTCGAGTCGGGGCTGGACGGCTGGGAGGCGCGCGGCGTGGCGAGCGTGAGCACGACCGCCACCGGTGCCCGCGGCGCCGGCAGCCTCCTCGTGCAGGACCGTGTGGACCCGTGGGACGGTGCGCTCGTCCCCGCCACCGAGCTGTTCGAGCCCGGCACGACGTACACGATCAGCCTGTGGGTGCGGCTGCCCGACGGCGCCGGCACGGCCGACCTGCGGCTCTCCGCGCAGCGCGACCTCGGCGGCGAGCCGACGTACGAGACGATCGCGACGATCGAGGGCGTGACGAGCCAGTGGCGCCAGGTCACCGGCATCTACACGCCCGGGCCCTTCGACACGGCCTCGTTCTACGTCGAGTCGGTGTCCGCACCGGTCGACCTCATGATCGACGACGTCCTCGTGACGGGCATCGAGTACACCCCCGACCTCGCGGTGACGCCCGTCTCCGACGCCGTGTCCGTGCCGTTCGGCATCGCCGTCGAGCCGCAGGACGTCCTCGGCGGCCGCGGCGACCTGCTCGCGCACCACGCGGAGCAGATCACGCCCGGCAACCAGATGAAGCCCGAGTCGATCCAGCCCACCGAGGGCACGTTCACGTTCGGTGCGGCCGACGGCCTCGTCGACTGGGCGATCGAGCACGACATGCGCGTCTACGGCCACACGCTGCTGTGGCACCAGCAGACGCCCGCCTGGTTCTTCCAGCGCGACGGGGCCGCCCTGACCACGTCGGCCGCCGACCAGGCGTTGCTGCGCGAGCGCCTGCGCACCCACATCGAGGCGATCGCCGACCACTACCGCGAGACGTACGGCGAGTACGGCACGCCCGGCAACCCGATCTTCGCGTTCGACGTCGTCAACGAGGTCATCGACGAGAACGAGTCCGACGGCCTGCGGCGCAGCGAGTGGTACCGCGTCCTCGGCCCGTCGTACATCGCCGACGCCTTCCGGTACGCGCGCGCCGCGTTCGGTCCCGAGGTGCAGCTGTTCATCAACGACTACAACTCCGAGTACCCGAACAAGCGCGCGCCCTACCTGCGCCTGGTCACGGACCTGCTCGCGCAGGGTGTGCCGGTCGACGGCGTCGGGCACCAGCTGCACGTCGAGGTGGGCCGCTCGATCTCGATGATCGAGGACACGATCGAGGCCTTCGAGGCGCTCGACGTGCGGCAGGCCGTCACCGAGCTCGACGTGTCGGCGTACCGCGACTCCGGTGAGCAGTGGACGGCGCCGCCGGCGGCCCGCCTGATCGAGCAGGGGTACTACTACCGCGACATGTTCACGATGCTCGAGCGGCACGCGTCGTCGTTCGAGTCGATCACGATCTGGGGCCTCGAGGACTCCCGGACGTGGCTGCGCTCGGGTGCGGCACCGCTCCTCTTCGACGGTGAGCTCCAGGTCAAGCCGGCGTACTGGGGGATCGTCGACCCGTCCCGCATCGGGACGACGGCGACGCCCACGCCGACGACGACCCCGACCGCCACCCCGACGGCGACCGCCACCCCGACCGCCACGCCCACGCCGACGGCGACCGCCACGCCGACCGTCACGCCCACCCCGACGCCGACCACCGGCGCCACCTGCCGCGTCGCGTACACGACGAACGACTGGAACACCGGCTTCACGGCCGGCGTGCGGGTCACCAACGCCGGCTCGTCGGCGCTGACCGGCTGGACCCTGACGTTCGCGTTCGCGGGCGGCCAGAAGGTCACCCAGGGCTGGTCGGCGACGTGGTCGCAGTCCGGCACGACGGTCACGGCGGCGAACGCGCCGTGGAACGGCACGCTCGCCGCGGGCGGCACCGTCGACATCGGGTTCAACGGCTCGCACACCGGCAGCAACCCGCGCCCGACGGCGTTCGCGCTCAACGGCACGCCGTGCACGGTGGGCTGACCCTCCGTCCCGCCTGCTGAGAATGCCGCGGCGCGAGACCGGGCCTGGATCGCTCATCCCTGGTGGTGAGCGATCCGCGCCCGGTCTCGCGCGTTCAGGCATGGCGGTGCGCGACGACGACCGTGCCGTCGACGTCGTCGTCGTGCAGGACCTCGACCGGCCAGCCCGGCGGGCAGGCGGCCGCGGTCAGCGCTGTCTGCCCGACGCTCGTCTCGACCAGGACGTGACCGCCGGCGCGCACCCACACCGGTGCGAGCGCGAGCAGCCGACGCTGGACGTCGACCCCGTCCGCACCGCCGTCGAGGGCGGCGTGGGGCTCGTGGTCCCGCGCCTCGGGCGGCATGGTGGCGATCGCGTCGTGCGGCACGTAGGGCGCGTTGGCGACGAGCACGTCGACCCGCCCGCGCAGTGCGGACGGCACGGGGTCCAGCAGGTCCCCGGCCCACGCGTGCCCCGCGCCGCCGAGGTTGTGCCGTGCCCACCCCACGGCGACGGGGTCGAGGTCCGCCGCGTGCACCTGCGCGCCCGGCACGTCCCGCGTGACGAGGGTCGCGACGGGCGCGACGCCGCAGCACGCCTCCACGACCACGGGGGAGGGCCCGGCCGACCGCGCCAGGCGCACGGCCGTCCGCGCGAGGAGCTCGGTCCGGCGTCGGGGGACGAACACCCCGGGCCCCACGCCGAGCCGGAGCCCGGCGAACTCGACCCACCCGAGGACGGTCTCCAGCGGCTCGCCGGCGACCCGGCGGGCGACGAGGGCCTCCAGCGCGTCGACCCGACCGCCCGCGCCCGCGGCGCCGCTTGCGGGAGGCCCCTCCCCGGCCGCCGCGACCAGCAGAGCCGCCTCGTCCTCCGCGAAGACGCAGCCGGCAGCGCGCAACCGCGCGACGAGCGCGGCGGGCGGATCGGCGGACGTCACGTCGCATGCTCGCACGTCGGGATGTGCCTGCCAGCATCACCGCTGGTCAGGGCGTCGTCGTCCACCTGCCGAAGGTCCCGAGGCCCCATCTGACCAGCGGCACTAGGCTGGGTGGGCAAACCCACCCGTCTGTCGAAGGAGCACCCATGGCCAGCATCGAGGCCGTTGGCGCCCGCGAGATCCTGGACTCGCGCGGCAACCCCACTGTCGAGGTCGAGGTTGCCCTCGACGACGGCACCATCGCCCGTGCCGCCGTCCCCTCGGGGGCGTCCACCGGCGCGTTCGAGGCCGTCGAGCGCCGTGACGCCGATGACCCCCGCTACCTCGGCAAGGGCGTCCAGGGCGCCGTCAACGCCGTGATCGACGACATCGCTCCGGAGCTCATCGGCTTCGAGGCCAGCGAGCAGCGTCTCGTCGACGCCGCGCTCATCGAGCTCGACGGCACGCCCAACAAGGGCAAGCTCGGCGCCAACGCGATCCTCGGCGTCTCGCTCGCGGTCGCCAAGGCCGCGGCCGACTCGGCCGACCTGCCGCTGTTCCGCTACGTCGGCGGCCCCAACGCGCACGTCCTGCCCGTGCCGATGATGAACATCCTCAACGGTGGGTCGCACGCCGACTCCAACGTCGACATCCAGGAGTTCATGGTCGCCCCCATCGGCGCCCCCACGTTCCGTGAGGCGCTGCGCACCGGCACCGAGGTCTACCACTCGCTGAAGTCCGTGCTGAAGAGCAACGGCCTGTCGACGGGCCTCGGCGACGAGGGCGGCTTCGCCCCGAACCTGCCGAGCAACCGCGCCGCGCTCGACCTGATCATCACCGCGATCGAGAAGGCCGGCTTCGTGCCCGGCAAGGACGTCGCGCTCGCGCTCGACGTCGCGGCGACGGAGTTCTTCGCCGACGACAAGTACGGATTCGAGGGCCAGCAGTTGCAGGCCGCCGCGATGATCGAGTACTACGAGAGCCTCGTCGCGGACTACCCGCTGGTGTCCATCGAGGACCCGCTGGCCGAGGACGACTGGGAGGCCTGGGTCGCGCTCATGTCGCGCATCGGCGACAAGGTCCAGATCGTCGGTGACGACCTGTTCGTCACCAACCCGGAGCGCCTCGCCAAGGGCATCAAGCTCAAGGCCGCGAACTCCCTGCTGGTCAAGCTGAACCAGATCGGCTCGCTCACCGAGACGCTCGACGCGGTCGCGCTGGCGCAGCGGTCCGGCTTCACGACGATGACCTCGCACCGCTCCGGCGAGACCGAGGACACGACGATCGCCGACCTGTCGGTCGCGACGAACGCGGGCCAGATCAAGACCGGTGCGCCCGCCCGTGGCGAGCGCATCAACAAGTACAACCAGCTCCTGCGCATCGAGGAGGAGCTCGACGACGCCGGCATCTACGCCGGTGCGAGCGCCTTCCCGCGCTTCCAGGGCTGACCACCGCCTGAACGACGACGCCCGGTCCACCGTCACGGTGGGCCGGGCGTCGTCGTGCGTGGGCGTGTCGGTCGTCGACGACGGCCGCGAGCCCGGCCAGCATCGCGACGGGGTGCACGGAGCCGGGACCCACGAGGACCGGGGCGACGAGCAGCCCGTCCATCCCCGACGCGGCGCACCCGCCGACGTCCGGCGGATCCGCCGAGCGCCAGGCAGAATCGACGCCATGTCCGTCCCCCGTCGTCCTGCCGCGCCCGGCTCCGGCCGGCGAGCGGGGCGCGACGAGACGCCGTCGGGCGCCGTCCCGCGCGCGGGACGGGCGGCAGCGGGCAGGTCGAGCACGTCGACGTCGCCGCGCGGCGTGCGCAGCGCCGCGCCGCGCTCGGGGGCGGTGCCGAAGGTGGGTGCCTCCCGCCCGGGATCGGGCCGTGCCGGCGGGCGTCCGGGCCCGGGCCGCGCGGGGACGCCGCCGCGCGGGACGCCGCCCGCGGGGGGCGCGCGTCTGCCCGTGCCGCGCATGTTCACCGTCCGCGCGATGGTGTTCTCGCTGGTCGTCCTGGTCGCGTTCGTCCTGGTCTACCCGACGCTCGGCTCGTACCTGTCGGCGCGCGCCGAGGTCGAGCAGCTCCGCGCGGCGCGCGACGCGGCGCTCGCGGAGAACGCCGACCTCGAGGCCGACCTGAAGCGGTGGGACGACGAGGCGTACATCGTCGCGCAGGCGCGTGAGCGGCTGTCGTTCGTCATGCCGGGGGAGACGGCGTTCCGCGTCGTCGACCCCGAGACCGTGCCCGACACGGCGGCGGACGTGGGCGGCCCCGTCCCCGAGACGGCCGACGGTGCGACGCGCCCCTGGTACGCGACCGTGTGGGAGTCGGTGGAGATGGCGGGCAGCCTCGACCTGGACGGGCAGCCCACGGACGGGCCGACGCCGCCCGACGGCCCAGCGGCCCCGGCGCCCGGCACGGAGCCCGCCGGCTGACAGGCCCGTGGGGGACAATGGACGGCCCGACCGGACGAACGAACGGACCGACGTGCCCGCACGACCTGACCCCACCACGCACCGCGACGTGCCCGGCCCGTCGGCACTGCCCGACGTCCCCGACGCCCGGGCGGTGACGGACGCCGTGAGCGAGCGGGACGTCGAGGTGCTGACCGAGCAGCTCGGCAGGCCGCCGCGCGGCGTCGTCGGCGTCGCGGCGCGCTGCGTGTGCGGACGCCCGCTGGTCGTGCGGACCGCGCCGCGGCTCGACGACGGCACGCCGTTCCCGACGACGTACTACCTGACCTCGCCGCAGGCCGTCGCGGCCGTGAGCGCGATCGAGGCGACGGGTGTGATGAAGGAGCTGACGGCGCGGCTCGCGGAGGACGAGGAGCTCGCCGCGGGGCACCGGCGGGCCCACGAGGCGTACCTCGCCGACCGTGAGGCGCTCGGTCACGTGCCGGAGATCGCCGGGATCTCCGCCGGCGGCATGCCGCAGCGCGTCAAGTGCCTGCACGTGCTGGTCGCGCACGCGCTCGCCGCCGGGCCGGGTGTGAACCCCGTGGGCGACGAGGCGCTGGCGATGATCGCCGACCGGTGGCGCCCCGACCGCTGCACCTGCTGACCGCCGGGCCGGCGCGGGTCGGACCCCGGCCGTGAGCCGCGGCCCTGCCGTGTCGGTCGGCGGTGGCACGATGTGCCGGTGACACGCGTGGCAGCCATCGACTGCGGGACCAACTCCATCCGTCTGCTCGTCGCGGACGTCGACCCGGCGGCGGGCACGCTCGTCGACCTCGAGCGGAGCAACGAGGTGGTGCGGCTCGGCCAGGGGGTCGACCGCACCGGGCTGCTGGCACCCGAGGCGCTCGCGCGCACGCTCGCGGCGGCGCGCGGGTACCACGAGGTGTGCGAGCGGCTGGGCGTCGAGGCGGTGCGGTTCGTCGCGACGTCCGCGACGCGTGACGCGCGCAACCGCGAGGACTTCGTGGCCGGCGTGCGCGACGCGCTGGGCGTGGAGCCCGAGGTCGTGGCGGGGGACGAGGAGGCGCGGCTGTCGTTCCGCGGCGCGACGGGAGTGCTCGCGAGCCGGTTCGACGGGCCGTTCCTCGTCGTCGACCTGGGCGGCGGCTCGACCGAGCTGGTCCTGGGCACCGACGCGCCGGAGGCGGCCGTCTCGATGGACGTCGGCTCGGTGCGGCTGACCGAGCGGCACCTGCACGACGACCCCCCGACGCCCGCGCAGGTCGCCGCGGCCGAAGCCGACGTGCGCGCCGCGCTGGACGCCGCGGCGGCCGTCGTGCCGCTGGGCCGGACCGTGACGCTCGTGGGCCTCGCCGGGTCGGTGACGACGCTCACCGCTCACGCTCTCGGCCTGGACCACTACGACCGCACGCGCATCGACGGCGCGGTGCTCGGTGTCGACGACGTGCTCGCGTCGTGCGAGGACATGCTGGCCCGCACGCGCGAGCAGCGCGCGGCGCTGCCCTACCTGCACCCCGGCCGGGTCGACGTCATCGGCGCGGGAGCACTCGTGTGGCGCGACGTGGTCCGGCGGGTGCGCGACGAGGTGGCGGCGGCCGGGGGTGAGCTGACCCACGTGGTCACCTCCGAGCACGACATCCTCGACGGCATCGCCTGGAGCATCGCCGAGCGCTGAGCTCGCGGGCCCGGTCGGGCCCGGTGCTGCGGACCCGGGCCCCCCGGTCCGGTGCTGCCGGACACGCGCTGTGGCGTGTCGTGGACAGTAGTGCGGACTGCACAGTACTGTGCGACGTGCGGGCCCTGGAGGGGTCCCCGCGCCACGTGCGCCCGCCGGTCCCACTCAGCCCGGGACCGGCGGTGCGACGGGCGACGACGACGCGGGAGGTCGCATGGACACCACGCAGCTGCTCAAGGGGGTGCTGGACCTGGCCGTGCTGTCCGTCGTCGCGGACGAGGACGGCTACGGCTACGACGTCGTGCGACGCCTGCGCGCCGCCGGCATCGAGGAGGTCGGCGACGCGTCCGTGTACGGCACGCTGCGCCGGCTGTACTCGTCTGGCGCGCTGACGTCGTACGTCGTGCCCAGCGACGAGGGACCGCACCGCAAGTACTACGGCATCAACGCGCAGGGGCGAGCGATGCTCGGCGCGCAGCGCAAGGACTGGTTCGAGTTCGCGGGCACGATGCAGCGCCTGCTCGGGACGGAGGGTGGGGCATGAGCATCGTCGACGACACGATCGCGCAGGACGTCCGGACGTACGCCGCGCAGGTGCGGGCGGCGCTCGCGGACCTCGGGCAGGAGCAGGTGGACGACCTCACCGACGGGCTCGAGGCCAACCTGGCCGACGCGCTGGCCGACGACGGACGCGCCCACCGCGGCTCGCTCGTCGACGAGTTCGGCACGCCCGAGGCGTACGCAGCCGAGCTGCGCTCTGCCGCGGGGCTGGCCCCGGCCGGTCAGCAGGGGCGCGCCGAGAACGCGTTCCGCACCGCGTTGCTGGCGCCGTGGCGCGCGACCCGCGACGCGGCCCGGACCACGCTCGCACGCCTGCGCGGGACCCGCTGGTTCCCCGGCGTCGAGGACCTGCTCGTCGCGCTGCGTCCGGCGTGGTGGGTGCTGCGCGGCTGGGTGCTCGCGCACCTGGTGCTCAACACGATCGGCGCCGAGCCGTACCCGTTCTGGGTGCCGTCGAGCTCCGGCGGCTGGGTCCTGATGATCCTGGCGATCGTGGCGAGCGCGCAGTGGGGGCGCGGCGAGTGGCGCGCCGGGCCGCGCTGGGACCGCGTGCTGGAGGTGCTCAGCCGTGTGCTCGCGCTCGCGGCCGTGATCCTCGTCCTGACGCTGCCCGGAGCGCACCGCAACGAGCTGGCGATGTCGCAGGTGTGGGTCGACACGTCGGCCGAGGACGGCGTGATCGTCGACGGTGAGCGGGCCTTCAACCTGTTCGTCTACGACGCCGACGGCAACCCCGTCGAAGGGGCGCAGGTCTTCGACCAGCTCGGCCGTCCCGTGACCACCGAGCCCGACGGCGGCAGCCCCTGGCTCCAGCAGGAGTACTGGCCCGACGGTGCCGACGAGCCGCTCCTGCACGTGGGGGTCCCCGGCCCCAACCGGGAGACGCGGTGGAACGTCTTCCCGCTGCACAGCCTCAGCCGCGGCGAGTTCCCGGACGGCGGTCCGCTCGACCTGACCGACACGGACCTGCGGGAGCGGCTGAGCGCCCCCACCTGGCCGTTCGCGGCGGCTGCTCCCGTGCTGCCCTGGCAGAAGGCGGCGGACGACGCGAAGCCGGCACCGACCCCGTCGGCCACGGCCCCCGCCGCCGAGACACCGGCCCCGTCCGACGGCGCACCGGCCCCCGACGGCGCACCGGCCCCGGCCGACGGCACAGCGCCCCCGTCCGACGGCACACCGCCAGCGGACGCGCCGTCCGTCGCCGAACCCGCACCGGCCGCTCCCTGACGAGCGCCGAGGGCGGGGGACACCGCTCGAGCGCGCTACTCGTTTCACCCGCGCTCGAGCGGTTTCCCCCGCGTTGGCGGTGGGCGGCCCGGACGGTGGGCGGGTGGACGAGGTCGGCGCCTAGGGTGGGAGCCCTCGCTCGACCACCCTGGAAGGACCCGTGACCGTCGACATCTGGGCCGACATCGGCCTCGTCCTGCTCTTCGTCCTGGTCGGTGGCGTGTTCTCGGGCACCGAGCTCGCACTGGTCTCGCTGCGTGAGTCGCAGCTCGGCCAGCTCGAGAAGCAGGGGCCGCGCGGTGCGCGCGTCGCCGCCGTGGCGCGCAACCCCAACCGCTTCCTCGCGGCCGTGCAGATCGGCGTCACCGTCGCCGGGTTCTTCTCGGCTGCCTTCGGTGCATCGGCGCTCGCGTCGGCGCTCGCGCCCGTGTTCGTCTCGCTGGGCATGACCCAGGGCGCCGCCGAGGGCGTCGCGCTCGTCACCCTCACGCTGCTCATCGCGTACCTGTCGCTCGTGCTGGGCGAGCTCGTGCCCAAGCGCATCGCCATGCAGCAGGCGGCACGCGTGTCGCTGTGGGTCGGCCCGCCCCTCGACCGGTTCGCCGCCCTCATGACGCCGGTCGTGTGGCTGCTGTCGAAGTCGACCAACGGCGTCGTGCGGCTGCTGGGCTTCGACCCCGCCGCGACGAGCGACCAGATGAGCGACGAGGAGCTGCGCGACCTGGTCCGCTCGCACCCCGACCTCCCGGAGGACGAGCGCCGACTCATCGACGACATCTTCGACGCCGGCGACCGCTCGCTCGTCGAGGTCATGCGCCCGCGCACCGACGTCACGTTCCTGGCGGCGAGCGAGCCGATCGCGCGGGCCGCCCAGCTCGTCGGCACCCTGCCCTACTCGCGGTACCCGGTGACGGGGGAGGACTTCGACGACATCGTGGGGTTCGTCCACGTGCGGGACCTGCTGGCGCCCGTCGCGCGCGCGGTCCGGGAGGCGGACGTCGACCCGGACACCCACGGCCGCGAGGGCGTGGTGGAGGCGATCATCGAGGTCTCGGCGACGACCGTCGGCGACGTGGTGCGCCCGGTCGTGCAGCTGCCCGGTACCAACGCGGTGCTGCCGACGCTGTCGACCATGCGACGCACGGGCGCGCACATCGCCGTCGTCGTCGACGAGTACGGCGGGACCGACGGCATCGTCACGCTCGAGGACCTGCTGGAGGAGCTGGTCGGCGACATCGTCGACGAGTACGACCACGTCCCCGTCCGGGCCGTCGGTGACGCGGACGTCGACGCCGGACTCACGCTCGAGGACTTCGCGGACCGCACCGGCGTCGTGCTGGCCGACGGGCCGTACGAGACGGTCGCGGGCTACGTCCTGGCGCGGCTGGGGCGCATGGCACGGCCCGGCGACGTCGTCGACGTCGACGTCGAGACGCCCGACGGCGCGGACGCCCCGGCGGTGACGCGGCTGCGGGTGCGGGTGGTCGAGGGCCGACGGATCACGGCGGTGCGTGTCGAGCAGGAGGCCACCGAGCAGGAGGGCTCCGAGCGCGAGACCACCCACGACGAGGCCGCGTCCGCCGGTTCCTGAGCGCTTCACCTCACGGTTCCGGAGCGCCCGGTGTGCGCGGTATCACCGCTCCCCGACGGGGTCGCGGAGGGTGTCCGCGTCTACCGTAGGAGGTATGCCTCAGTCGTCCGCCCCCGTCGACGCTGCCCGCCCGTCGGGCGTGCTCATGCCCGCCCCGGCAGGCAAGCCGCGCAAGGTGCCGCGCGTCGTCGTCCTCGGCGGCGGCACCGTCGGCCTGTACTCGGCACGGCGGCTGCGCCGCCGGCTCGGCAGGCGTGACGCCGCGATCGTCGTCGTCGACCCGCGCCCCTACATGACCTACGCGCCGTTCCTGCCCGAGGCCGCGGCCGGGTCGATCGACCCGCGCAACGTCGTCGCGCCGCACCGCCGCGCGCTCAAGGGCGTCGACGTCCTGCAGGGCCACGTGACGCAGATCGAGCACGCGCAGCGCCGCGTGCAGATCACCCCCATCGAGGGCGACGCGTACTGGGTGACGTACGACCACCTCGTCGTCGGCCTGGGATCCGTCGCGCGCACGCTGCCGATCCCCGGCCTCGCCGACGTCGGCATCGGCTTCAAGAACGTCGAGGAGGCCATCGCGTTGCGCAACCACGTGCTGGGCCGCATCGACGTCGCGGCGTCCACGTGGGACCCCGAGCTGCGCCGCAAGATGCTGACCTTCGTCTTCGTCGGCGGCGGGTTCGCCGGTGTCGAGGCGCTCGGTGAGGTCGAGGACATGGCCCGGTACGCGGTGCGCAAGTACGGGCAGATCGAGGCGGACGAGATGCGGTTCGTCCTCGTCGAGGGCAGCCGCCGCATCCTGCCCGAGGTGAGCGAGGAGCTCGGCGGCTACACGCTCGAGCAGCTGCGCAAGCGGGACATCGAGATCTACCTGTCCACGTTCCTGAGCTCGTGCGTCGACGGGCACATCGTCCTGTCGGACGGCACGGAGTTCGACGCCGAGACGGTCGTGTGGACGGCAGGGGTCAAGGCCAACCCGGTCCTGCAGGACTCGGACCTGCCCCTGGACAAGATGGGCCGCGTCATCTGCAACGAGTACCTGCAGGTCACCGCGGCGGACGGCACCGTCGTCGCCGACGCCTGGGCCGCGGGCGACTGCGCCGCCGTGCCGGACCTGTACAACCCCGGCGCGACCTGCCCGCCGAACGCCCAGCACGCGCTGCGCGAGGGCAACCACATCGGCGACAACCTCGCGCTCGTCCTGCGCTCCGCGGAGCCGACGATCTACAAGCACCGCAACGTCGGTGCCGTCGCGTCGCTCGGCATGTACAAGGGCGTGGCGCAGATGTTCGGTCGCGTCAAGGTCCGCGGGTTCCTCGCGTGGGTGCTGCACCGGACGTACCACGTGTTCGCGATGCCGACCTTCAACCGCAAGCTGCGCATCGCCGCGGGGTGGACCGGGTCGGTGCTGCTGCGCCGCGAGGTCGTCGCCCTCGGCTCCCTGCACGACCCGCGCGCCGAGTTCCGCGCCGCGTCGGTGCCGCCCAAGCCCAAGGTCGAGCAGACGACGCAGGCCACGGCACCGACGGACGGTGCCACCGCCGCCCCGACGCTCCCGCCGCAGAAGGCCGAGAAGGACTCCCCGGCCGCGACGAGCGACGCCCACAAGGCCTGACCCGCCCGCCGACGGCCCCGCGCCCCCACCCGGGTCGCGGGGCCGTCGCACGCCGTGACTGGATTGCCCTCTCACGAGCAAGGTCGGGCGGGACCCCGCCCGCCCCCGCCCCCCCCGCCCTCCCCCTGGGGCGCGAGAGTGCAATCCAGTCCCCCCGTGGGCGTGAGAGTGCGATCCAGTCACCCCCGTGGGCGTGAGAGTGCGATCCAGTTGCGTGCGCGCTGGCAGGATGGCGGCGCGCCCCCGTAGCCCAACCGGCAGAGGCAACCGGCTTAAACCCGGTCCAGTCCGGGTTCGAACCCCGGCGGGGGCACCGACGTCAGGCGTCCGGGCGGTCGCGCTCCGTCGCCTGCTCGCGGGCCCGGACCTGCGCCTCCCACTCGCGGAGCATCTGCTCGTGGAGCTCGTCGGAGCGGCGCTCCTCGGCGCGGCGGCGTTCGGCGGCATCAGCGTCGTCGCCGTAGCGGCGCGGGCGCTCGTACTCGGGGAAGCCCGCCGTCTCGGTCGCGCGCCACGCGACCTGCGTACGCGGCGTCTGCGGACGTCCTGCGACGAGCCACGCGATGCCGCCGACCAGCGGCAGGACGACGATGAGGACGAGCCACCAGCCCTTCGACAGGTTGCGTACGCGGTCCGAGTCGGACTGGATGCAGTCGATCAGGCAGAACACCAGCAGGGCGATCTCGACGATCACCGGCAGGAAGCGCAGCATCAGGTCCCCCTCGCGTCGTGGGCACCGGAACGCTAGCGGGCGGGCGAGGAGCCTCGTGCCGTTTTCGTCGGGACTCACCCGTTGGGGTGTGCGCCGCCCGGGCGGCCGGTTCAGCGCCCGTCGGCCGTGCCGAGCCAGTCACGCATCGTGGCCGCGTCCGCGATCGCGCCGTCGACGACCCGCCTGACCTGCACCGGCTGCTCGCAGGGCACCCCACCACGGCCCGGGACGGCGGACACGCGGGCAGCGATCTCGACCGCGCGTGCCTCGTCGACGACGTCGACCACCTGGAACCCGGCGAGCCACTCCGAGAACTCGGTGAACGGGCCTTCGGTCACGGTGGTGCCCGATCGCCCGTCGGATCGGACCACCCGTGCGACGTCGGGGCCCTCGAGGGCGATGCCACCGACGAGCTCGCCGCTCGCCAGCAGCTCGTCGTTCAGCCGGGCGTAGTGGTCGAGGTGCGCCTGCACGTCCGCCTCGTCCCACTCCTCCATGGGTGTGGGGTCCGGGCCGGACCTGAAGTCGACGATCAGCAGGTAGCGGGGCATGGCGGTCTCCGTCCTCGGGGCGCCCGGGTGGCGCCCGTACCTGGATGACGGGTGGGCGACCAGCTTCTCGACGTTCCCCGGTGACTCTCTCAGTCCAGCCCCGCGGCCGCCTCCGCGGCCTCGATCTGCGCGTTCCAGGCCCTCTTGCTCGCGCGCCAGCTCTCGTCGTCGGCGCCGAGGCGCCAGTACCCGGAGATGGACAGGTCGGCGCGCGCGACCCCGTGGGTGCGCAGGTGCGCCCGCAGCTCCTTGACCGCACCGGCCTCGCCGTGGACGAACGCGCCGATGCGCCCCCCGGGGGACGGCCAGGCGCGGACCGCCTCGGGGAGCGTCGACCCGGCGGGTGCGTCGCCGTGGTGCAGCCAGGTGACCGTGACGCCGGCGGGTGCGTCGAGCGCGATCTCGTCGTCGGGGCCGTGAACCTCGACGAACGCGGCGCCGACGGCGTCACGGGGCAGGCGCTCCAGACCGACCGCGACCGCGGGAACGGCGCTGGCATCACCGACGAGCAGGTGCACGTCGACGTCCGGGCTCGGGTCCCACGCGCCGCCGGGCCCGTGGACCAGCACGCGGTCGCCGGGCGACGCCGCCACAGCCCACGGCCCGGCGAGGCCCTCGTCGCCGTGCACGACGAAGTCGAGGGTCATCTCGCGGGTCGCCGGGTCCCACGCGCGGATCGTGTACGCGCGCTGGCGCACCTGGACGCCCTCGGGGAGACCGGCGCGCAGTGCCGCGAGGTCGACGCGGCCGTCGTCCGTCAGCGGGCAGCCGTCGAGCGCGCCGTCGGGGAGGAGGCCGAGCTTGACGTACGAGTCGGCGCAGACCGGGTCGGCCAGCGGTCGCAGTCCCGGGCCGCCGAGGACGACGCGCGTGAGGTGCGGCGTGAGGCGCTGCGTCCGCACCACCTCACCCAGCACCGGTGCGGGGCGTCGCGGGGCCACGAGGGGCAGGGCGGTCCGGCCGGTGATGCTCATCAGGTGAGCCTAACCTTGGCCCTCGTCCCGGGCCGCGGGAGTGACAAGCCCCACGTCGGGGCCGGGAACCCCCGTGAACCCGGCATCCGTTGGGTTGGCGGGTGCCCCGGCCCCGGACCCGCACGTACTGTCGCCCTACGCCGCGACGACGCGGACCCGTCCCGCCCCGTCACGACCGCCGCCCTGCCCCTCGGAGGAACCCGTGTCCCGCCTCGCCCGGCTCTCGCTGGCCAACCGCTCGGTCGTCGCGCTCGTGACGGTCGCGATCGCGGTCTTCGGCTGGTTCAGCCTCGGTTCCCTCAAGCAGGAGCTCATCCCGTCGCTGCAGATCCCCACGGCGGTCGTCGTCGCGGTCGACCCGGGTTCCTCGCCGGAGCTCGTCGAGCAGCAGCTCACCGAACCCATCGAGCAGGCGGTCTCCGCCGTCGCGGACGTCGAGTCCGTGACCTCCACGTCCTCCACGTCGGTCTCGACGACGACGGTCGAGCTGACCTACGGCGTCGACGTCGACGCGCGGGCCCAGGACATCCAGCAGGCCGTCGACCGCATCCGCTCGGCGCTGCCCGAGGGCGTCGACCCGATGGTCGTCACCGGGTCGATCGACGACCTGCCCGTCGTGCAGCTCGCGGTCGCCGGGACCCCCGACGACGTGCGCGAGGGCGAGGACCCGCAGGCCGCGCTGGCCCGGGTCGTCGAGGACGTCGTGGTGCCGCGCCTGGAGCAGGTCGACGGTGTGCGCGACGTCGCCGTCACGGGCGTGGCCGAGCAGGCAGTCACGATCACGCTCGACCTGCCCGCCCTCACAGCGGCGGGCCTGTCGCCGGCGGCGGTGCAGACGATCCTGCAGGACAACGGGGTCGTGCTGCCCACCGGCACGGTCGACGAGGGCGACCTCACCCTGTCCGTCCAGGCGGGCTCGCCGATCACCTCGGTGGACGACCTGCGTGCGCTCCCGCTGCTCGGCTCCGCGACCGGCCAGGCCGTCACCCTCGGTGACGTCGCGGAGGTGGTCGTCGCCCCCGTGCCCGCGGCGAGCCTGTCGCGGCTGGACGGCGAGCCGGCCCTGGCCGTCTCCCTCACCAAGACGCCCGCCGGCAACACGGTCGACGTGTCGCACGGCGCGCAGGACGCGGTCGACGAGCTGCGCGACCAGCTCGGTGGCGACGTCGACATCGCCGTGGTGTTCGACCAGGCCCCGTTCATCGAGGAGTCCATCGAGGGCCTGGCCACCGAGGGCGGCCTCGGCCTGCTGTTCGCGGTCGTCGTCATCCTGCTGTTCCTGGGCTCGATCCGCTCGACCCTGGTCTCGGCGATCTCGATCCCGCTGTCGCTGCTGGTGACGTTCATCGGCCTGCAGGTCGCCGGGTACTCGCTCAACATCCTCACGCTCGGCGCGATGACCATCGCGATCGGCCGAGTCGTCGACGACTCGATCGTCGTCATCGAGAACATCAAGCGGCACCTGTCGTACGGCGAGGGCAAGCGCGACGCGATCGTCACCGCGGTGCGCGAGGTGGCGGGCGCGATCACCGCCTCGACCATCGCGACCGCTGCGGTGTTCGTGCCCATCGGCCTGGTCGGGGGGATGGTCGGCGAGCTGTTCCGGCCGTTCGCCTTCACCACCGCGATCGCGCTGGTCGCCTCGCTGCTCGTCTCGCTGACGATCGTGCCCGTCCTGGCGTACTGGTTCGTCAAGGCGGACGTGGTCGAGGGGGCCGGTGCGGAGGAGGTGCGTGCCGCCGCGGAGGCCAAGGAGCGTCGTTCCTGGATGCAGCGGTCGTACCTGGCCACGCTGCGCGGCGCGATCGCGCACCCCGTCGTCACGCTGCTCGCGGCCGTCGTCGTCTTCGCCGGGACGCTCGGCCTGGCCACGCGCCTGGAGACCAACTTCCTGGGTGACGCCGGTCAGAACACCCTCACCGTCACCGAGACGTTCCCGCCGGCCACCTCGCTCGAGGCGCAGGATGCCGCGGCGCAGGAGATCGAGGAGGTCCTGCTGGGCGTCGAGGGTGTGCAGACCGTGCAGACCACGGTCGGCTCTGCCGGCGGCATCGAGGCGGTGTTCGGCGGCGGGGGCGCACCGCGTGCGTCCTTCGCGCTGACCCTCACGGACGACTCCGACAACACCGCGGTCGCCGACGACGTGCGCGAGGCGGTCGCCGACCTGTCGGGCAGCGACGGGCACGGCGACGTCGTCGTGGCGGGCGCCGACGCCGCGTTCGGGTCGTCGACCGTCGACGTCGTGGTGCAGGCCGACGACCCCGACGAGCTGGAGCGGCTCGCCGCGCAGGTGCGCGACGTCGTCGCCGACGTCGAGGGCACCACGGACGTCACCAACGACCTGTCCGCGGACCAGCCGACCGTGCGCGTCACGGTCGATCGCGAGGCCGCGGCAGCCGCCGGGCTGACCGAGACCGCGGTCGTGGGTACGGTCGCCGGTCTCATGAGCCCGCAGCCGATCGGCACGGTGGACCTCGGTGCCGGGCCTGTGGACGTCACCGTCGTGACGGTCCCCGCACCGGCGAGCGTGGCCGAGGTCGAGCAGCTCGTGCTGCCCACGGCCACCGGCATCGTCCCGCTGACGTCCGTCGCCAGCGTCGAGGAGGTCGAGGTGCCGGTCTCGACGACCCGCATCGACGGCAAGCGCGCGGCGACGATCTCGGCCACGCCGGCCGACCAGGACCTCGGTGGGCTCACGGAGCGGATGCGGACCGCGTTGGAGGACGTCGACGTGCCGGCCGGTGCGAGCGTCGAGATCGGCGGCGTCGCGGCGGACCAGGAGGACGCGTTCGCGGACCTCGGGCTCGCGCTGCTCGTCGCGCTCGCGATCGTCTACGTCGTGATGGTCGCGACGTTCCGGTCGCTGCTGCAGCCGCTGATCCTCATGGTGTCGGTGCCGTTCGCGGCGACCGGCGCCCTGCTCGGCCTGCTGCTCACCGGGACGCCGCTGGGCGTGCCCGCACTGATCGGCGTGCTGATGCTCATCGGGGTCGTCGTGACGAACGCGATCGTGCTGGTCGACCTGGTCAACCAGTACCGCGAGCGCGGACGCGGGATCGACGACGCCGTCACCGAGGGGTCGCGCAAGCGGCTGCGGCCCATCCTCATGACGGCCGCGGCGACGATCTTCGCGCTCGTACCCATGGCGTTCGGGCTCACCGGCGGTGGGGTGTTCATCTCGCAGCCGCTGGCGATCGTCGTCATCGGCGGCCTGTTCACCTCGACGCTGCTGACCCTGGTGCTCGTGCCGGTGCTCTACACGCTGGTCGAGCGGCGCCGGGAGCGGGGAGCAGCGCGACGCCAGGCGCGTCGGGACGCGAAGGCGTCACCCCACGTCGCCGCCTGACGGCACCCGCGGACGACGAACGCGGCGCACCGCCGTCCCCCTCCAGGACGGTGGTGCGCCGCGTCGGTTCGCGCGGACCTCTCAGACGTCGCGCGTGCGCAGCCGCACCGCGGCTGCGACGAGGATGACGGCGACCCACGCGACGAGCACCGCGTAGCCGCCCCACGGGGACAGGTCCACGGCGGACGCTCCCATCCCTTCCGCGCTCAGGAGCTCCTCCGGCACCGTCACGAGGGAGCCTGCGTTCGCCGGCAGGAACGGGCGCACGTACTCGAGCGGCTTCCAGCTGATGAAGCCGAGCACGATCTGCAGGACGAGGACCAGCCCGATCGCGGTGGCGATCGCGGCAGCAGTGTTGCGCAGCAGAGCACCGAGTGCGTAGCCGAGCAGGGAGACCGTGGCGATGTAGAGGGGTGTGCCGAGGACGACGCGCAGCATCTCCGGGTCGGCCCAGTTCGCCTGCAGCGCGGGCTCCACCGCTCCACCGAGCAGGAGGGACAGCGCCGTGCCGACGGCGGCGGTCGCGAACGTCACGAGGGCGACGACGATCCCCTTCGCCCACAGCACGGGCAACCGGGTAGGCGCAGCCGCGAACGTCGAGCGCACCTGGCCCGTGCTGTACTCGCCCGTCACGGTGAGTGCGGCGAGGACGATGAGGACGAGCGGCCCGAAGACCTGCCCGGGGCCGAGCAGGTTGTAGATCAGCACGGCGCCGCCGTCCGCGCCGCGGAAGGCCTCGGGTGCGAGGTCGTACGACGCCGCCATCGCCCACGCGAGGAGGACGAGCACCGCGATCGTCAGTGCCAGGGTCCAGTACGTCGAACGCAGGCTCCAGAGCTTGATCCACTCGGACCGCAGCAGGTGCCACGGGGTGACGCGGGCGGTACTGGGCGCGGCTGCCGGTGCCGGTGCGGTGCGGGGTGTGGTCGCGGTGCTCATCGGTGCGCCTCCGTGCTGGTCGGGCCGGTCGTCCCGGCGGCGGCGGTGGGGCTCGACGTGGTGTCGTCCGGGACGCCGGAGTGGTACTCGACGGAGTCGGCCGTCAGGGACATGTACGCCTGCTCGAGGGAGCCGCTGACCGGCGTGAGCTCGTGCAGCACGAACCTCGAGGCGGCGGCGAGCTCACCGATCTCCTCCGCGGTGGGGCCGTGGACCTCCAGCAGCCCGGGCTCGAGCGCGTCGATCGTGGCGCGCGGGCCGGACAGGGCCGCCGCGAGCTCGCTCGCGTGCGGGCTGCGGACGCGCACCGTCGTCGTGGTCGCGCGCGACACGACCTCGTCCACCGGGCCCTGGGCGACGATCTTGCCGCGGCCGATGACCAGCAGGTCGTCGGCCGTCACCGCGACCTCGGTCATCAGGTGCGAGGACAGGAAGATCGTGCGCCCCTCGGACGCGAGGTGCTTGGCCAGGCCGCGCACCCACGCGACGCCCTCGGGGTCGAGGCCGTTGACGGGCTCGTCCAGGATTAGCGTGTGGGGGTCACCGAGCAGCGCCGCGGCGATGCCCAGGCGCTGACCCATGCCGAGCGAGAAGCCCTGGACGCGCTTCTTCGCCACCGCGCCGAGGCCGGCGAGCTCGATCACCTGGTCGACGCGCTTGTCGCCGATGCCGTGCGTCGCGGCCAGCGCCCGCAGGTGCTGACGCGCCGAGCGTCCGGGGTGGACCGCCTTCGCCTCGAGGAGCGCGCCCACCTCCGTCAGCGGGGAGCGCAGCTTCGCGTAGGGCTGGCCCTGCACCGTGACGGTGCCGGCGGTCGGGTGGTCGAGGCCGACGATCATGCGCATGGTCGTCGACTTGCCCGCGCCGTTGGGCCCGAGGAAGCCGGTCACGCGTCCCGGCCGTACCGTGAAGTCGATGCCGTCGACCGCGGTCTTGCTGCCGTACCTCTTGGTCAGTCCGTGCGCCTCGATCATCAGGTCCCCTGGGTTCGCGTCGTGGTTCGCGTCGCTGTGCTCACGCCGACGACGCTATTCCTCCGTGAGGTCGCGCGGCACCGTCCCGCGACCGATCCTGCGCGGACGGGATCATCCGGAAGAACGAGGCAATGGGCAGGCCCGGACGGGGGGCCCCAAGGTGGGGAACGTCCGGGGCACCCACTACGTTGTGCAGGACGTCGACATGATCTCCCGGCCGGCCACGACCCAGAGGTGCCGCATGACCAACCCCGTCTTCAACAACAGTCCCGTCTTCGGTGACCCGCGCCAGCAGCGCCGCGGCGGTCAGCAGACCGCCACCCAGGGCCCCGCGTGGGGCACGCCGGGCGCGCAGGTCGCGGACGCCGCGACGCTCGAGCAGATGTACGACGCGCCCCCCGCGACGACGCGCGAGACCGGACGCCTCACCTACGACGACGTCATCGTCAAGACCGGTGGGCTGCTCGCGCTGCTCGTCGTCGTGGCCGCGGCCACGTGGGTGGTCGCGCCCGGCCTGTGGATCGTCGGCGCGATCGTCGGCCTCGTGCTGGGCCTCGTCAACGCGTTCAAGAAGAACCCCAGCCCCCTGCTCATCACGCTGTACACGGTGGCCCAGGGCGTGTTCCTCGGCGGCATCAGCGCGTTCTACGAGTCGGCCTTCGACGGCATCGTCGGGCAGGCCGTGCTCGCCACGCTGTCGGTGTTCGCCGTCTCGCTGGTGCTGTTCCGCTCGGGCAAGGTCCGGGTCACGCCCAAGTTCCAGCGTGCGGTCCTCATCGGCATGGCCGGGTACCTCGTGTACTCGCTCGTCAACCTCGGCCTCATGCTGTTCGGCGTCGGCGGCGGGGGCTACGGCCCGCTGCGTGGTGGCTTCCTGGGCATCGTGATCGGCCTCGTGGCCGTGGGGCTCGCCGCGGCGAGCCTCATCATGGACTTCGACTCCATCAAGCGCGGCGTCGACCAGGGCGTGCCCGCCAAGTTCGCGTGGGCGGCGGCCTTCGGCCTCATCGTCACGCTGGTCTGGCTGTACCTCGAGCTGCTGCGGCTGCTCGCCATCCTGCGCGGCGACTGACCAGCACCGCAGTCTGACGAGAGCCCCGTCGACCCCCGGGTCGGCGGGGCTCTCGCGCGTCCGGGGCCGGGCCGCGGACGGATGAGAGGATCGGGGCGTGAAGTACGCCCAGCACATCTCCGAGCTCGTCGGCGGCACCCCGCTCGTCCGGCTCACGTCCGTCACCGCCGGCCTGACCGCCACGATCCTGGCGAAGGTGGAGTACCTCAACCCCGGCGGGTCCGTGAAGGACCGCATCGCCCTGCGGATGATCGAGGCCGCCGAGGCGTCGGGCGAGCTGCAGCCCGGCGGCACGATCGTCGAGCCGACGTCCGGCAACACCGGCGTGGGGCTCGCGCTGGTCGCGCAGCGCAAGGGGTACCGCTGCATCTTCGTGTGCCCGGACAAGGTGAGCCAGGACAAGCGGGACGTGCTGCGCGCGTACGGTGCCGAGGTCGTCGTCACCCCGACCGCCGTGCCGCCCGACCACCCGGACTCCTACTACTCGGTCTCGGACCGCATCACGCGCGAGACCCCCGGCGCGTGGAAGCCCAACCAGTACGCCAACGTCAACGGCCCGGCCAGCCACTACGCGAGCACGGGGCCGGAGATCTGGGCGGACACCGACGGGCGCATCACGCACCTCGTCACGGGCGTGGGCACGGGCGGCACCATCACGGGCACGGGGCGCTACCTGCACGACGCGTCGGCGGACCGCCCGGCCGCGGACGGCGGACGCGTGGTCGTCGTCGGGGCCGACCCGGCGGGCTCGGTGTACTCGGGCGGCGACGGGCGCCCGTACCTCGTCGAGGGCGTCGGTGAGGACTTCTGGCCGACCGCGTACGACCCGACGGTGCCGGACGCGATCATCGCGGTCTCCGACGCGGACTCGTTCGCGATGACCCGACGCCTGGCGCGCGAGGAGGGCCTGCTGGTCGGCGGCTCGTGCGGCATGGCGGTCGAGGCGACGCTGCGCCACGCGCGCGCCCTGCAGGAGACGGACCCCGAGGCGGCGGCACGTGCGGTCTACGTCGTGATCCTGCCCGACGGCGGACGCGGCTACCTGTCGAAGATCTTCAACGACTCCTGGATGCGCTCGTACGGGTTCCTCGCCGGGGGCCAGGGCGCGACGGTCGCCGACGTGCTGCGGACCAAGGGCGGCGACCTGCCCGCCCTGGTGCACACGCACCCCACCGAGACGGTCCGCGACGCCATCGAGATCCTGCGCGAGTACGGCGTCTCGCAGATGCCGGTCGTCGGTGCCGAGCCGCCCGTCATGATCGGCGAGGTCGCCGGCGCCGTGAGCGAGCGCGAGCTGCTCGACGCGGTGTTCTCCGGCGCCGCGTCGCTCGCGGACCGGGTCGACGCGCACATGTCCGCGCCCCTGCCCCTCATCGGCTCGGGGGAGGCCGTCGACTCGGCCCGCGCCGCGCTCGAGAAGGCGGACGCGCTCATGGTCGTCGACGACGGGCGGCCCGTGGGCGTCCTGACGCGCCACGACCTGCTGGGGTTCCTGACGCGCTGATGCGCGGGCCGTGCCGGTCCTGCGGGAGGCGTCGCCGCGCGGGTTAGCATCGGCCGACCCCTGGGCCGCACCTGCAAAGGACCACCCGCGATGGCGCTGTTCGACCTGCCCCTGCCCGAGCTCGAGCGCTACCTGCCGGAGCTCGACGAACCGGCGGACCTCGACGAGTTCTGGGCGGCGACGCTCGCGGAGACGCGCGCGTTCGACCTCGACGTGCGTCGCGAGCCGTACGACGCGGGCCTGACGCTCGTCGACGTCGAGGACGTGACGTTCGCCGGGTTCGGCGGGCACCCGATCAAGGCGTGGGTCACGCGGCCCGCGGGGTCGGCCACGGACGGGTCGTCGCTGCCCGCCGTCGTGGAGTTCATCGGCTACGGCGGTGGCCGGGGGCGCCCGCACGAGCGCCTCGCCTGGGCGGCGGCCGGGTACGTGCACCTGCTGATGGACACCCGCGGCCAGGGCTCGCGGTGGGGCAGCGGCGGCGACACGCCGGACCCCGTCGGGTCGGGGCCGCAGACGCCGGGCTTCCTGACGCGCGGGATCCTCGACCCCGCCGAGCACTACTACCGGCGGGTCTACACCGACGGGGTCCGCGCGGTCGAGGCCGTGCGGTCCCTGCCCGGCGTCGACCCGGCGCGCGTCACCGTGACCGGCGGCAGCCAGGGCGGCGGCATGACGCTCGCGGTGGCAGGGCTGGCCGACGGCCTCGCGGCGGCCATGCCGGACGTGCCGTTCCTGTGCCACGTCCAGCGGGCCATCGCGGTCACCGACGCGGACCCGTACCACGAGCTCGTCACGTACCTGTCGGTGCACCGCGACCACAAGGCCGCCGCGCTGCGGACGCTGTCGTACCTCGACGGTGTGCACCTCGCGCGCCGCGCCACGGCGCCCACGCTGTTCTCGGTCGCGCTGCGCGACCCGATCTGCCCGCCGTCCACCGTGTTCGCGGCGTACAACCACTACGGCACGCTCGCGGGCTCGCGCCCGGAGCGGGCCATCGAGGTGTACGAGTTCAACGAGCACGAGGGCGGCGGTGGCTTCCAGCTCGACGCGCAGCTGCGGTGGCTCGCGGGGGTCCTCGGGCGCTGAGCGTCGGGGCCCGTGCGGCGGGGCCCTGGCGGGCAGGGCAGGATGGTCGGGCACTGTCATCCACCGAAGGAGAACCGCCATGGCCGCAGCGCTGCCCGAGGTCTCGGGCGCACCCGGCACCAAGCCCACGCTCACGTTCCCGGACGCCTCCCCCTCGGAGCAGCTCGAGGTCGTCGTGCTCGACCGCGGCGACGGCGCGCTCGTCGAGGCGGGGCAGGACATCGAGGTGCACTACCTGGGGCAGGCGTGGCAGGGGGGCGTCTTCGACAACTCCTTCGACCGCGGCTCGTCGATCAGCTTCCCGATCGGTGTCGGCGCCGTCATCGCGGGCTGGGACGAGGGCCTCGTGGGCCAGCAGGTCGGCTCGCGCGTGCTGCTGTCGATCCCGTCGCACCTCGCCTACGGCGATCGCGGCGTGCCGCAGGCCGGCATCAAGGGCGGGGACACCCTCGTGTTCGTGGTGGACATCGTCGGCGTGAGCTGACGACGTCCCACCGAGCGCCGCCGGTCGCCCCGACGAGGGCACCGGCGGCGCTCGCACGTCGGGAGCCGTCCGGTCCCGCCCGCCCCGATGAGTCCGGCACCCACGGGGTGTCTACTCCGCACGGGAGTCCGACGCAGGACCCCGGGACGGAGGCGGCGATGCCGGACGGCGTGCAGGACGCGACGGGCGACCCTGGGCAGTGGGCGCGGCACTCGCCCTACAGCGACCCCGGCCGGCACGCCGCGGTGCTCGCCGCGCTGGGCACCGGCCCGGCAGACGTGCACGCCGCGGCGACGGGACTGATCGCGCACTACCGGGCCGAGGCGGACACCCTCGACGCCGACCGGCTGCCGACGGTCGACCTGCGGTGGCTGGACGCGATCCTCACGGCCGGCTTCGCGCTGTCACCCGCCCCGCTCGCGGGCCGTCCGGCCACTGCCCGTCTCGCGGGGTGCTGCCGGGACCACACGCTGCTCGGTGTGGGGCTGCTGCGCGAGCACGGCATCCCCGCACGGTCCCGCGTCGGGTTCGCGCGGTACTTCACCCCGGGCTTCGCGCACGACCACGTCGTCGTCGAGCGCTGGGACGGACGGCGCTGGGTGCGCGCGGACCCCGAGATCGACGCGGCGTTCGGTGCCGCGCCCCCGGCCGGGGAGCCGTTCGACCCGTTCGACCTGCCGACGGGCCTCGACGCACCGTTCGCGACCGCCGCGGAGCTGTGGCTCGCGCACCGGCGCGACGGGCTGGACCTCGGTGCGTACGGGGTCGCGCGCGAGCTGCCGGAGCTGTGCGGACCGGACTTCGTGCGGGGGAACGTGCTGCTGGAGGTCGCGCACCGTCGCCGCGACGAGCTGCTGCTGTGGGACGTGTGGGGCGCGGAGCTGCACGAGGCACCCGAGGACGTCGCCGTGCTCGCGGACGAGGTCGCCGACCTGCTGGTCCGGGCGGACGCCGGTGACACCGGCGCCGAGACCGAGCTGGGTCGTCGCTACGCCGCAGACCCGCGGCTGCACCCGGGGCGACGCATCCGGACGCTCTCGCCCCTGGGCCGCGACGGCTGGACGGACCTCACGACGCGCGTGACGTCCTGGGACGTCTGACGGCGGCCGCGGTCAGACCGCGGCCGTCAGCGGCGGCGTCGCGCCGCCGAGCGCGAACCGGGCGGCGGCCAGCGCGTGGACGCGGGCGGACTCGATGAGCGGCACCGGGCCGGGCCCGGTCAGCGCCAGCTCGAGCTCGGTGCAGGCCAGCACCACCGCGTCGGCGCCCTGCGCCTGCAGCTGCGCGGCAGCCGCGGTGAGCCGGGCGCGTGAGGTGTCCAGGACGCGGCCGTGCGCGAGCTCGTCGAAGATGATCCGGTCGATCTCGTCCTGCGTGGCGGCGTCCGGCACCAGCGTGGCGATGCCGTGGGTCGCGAGCCGGTCGGCGTAGAACGGCTCGGCCATCACCCAGCGCGTGCCGACGACACCCACGGTTCCCCAGCCCGCACCCGTCGCGACGTCGGCGACCGCGTCGGCGATGTGCAGGAGCGGGACGTCGAGTGCGGCCTCCACGGCGGGCGCCACCTTGTGCATGAGGTTCGTCGCGATGAGGACGGCGTCGGCGCCCGCTCCCTGCAGCCGACGGCCCGCGGCGGCGAGGAGGTCGCCCGCGCCCGCCCAGTCCTCGGCCAGCTGCAGCTCGCGCACCTGCGCGAAGTCCACCGACTCCAGCAGCAGGTGCGCACTGTGGTGCCCGCCGAGCGCCTCGTGCACCGCCGTGTTGATGACCCGGTAGTACTCCAGCGTGGAGTACCAGCTCATGCCGCCGATCAGTCCGAGGGTGCGCATCGGTCCACCCTCCCACGTCCCGGGGGCCCGGCAGCAGGACCCCAGAGTGTTCCCACCCGTGCCGAGCCGTACACCGTCCGTACGACCGCGCGTCGCCTCGACCCGACACCGTTCGGGGCGTCATCTTCCGACGCAAGGAGACGCTCGATGCGAACGCCACTCCCGTCCCGCCCTCGTGCAGCCGGGCCCCTGCGGCACCGGCTCACCGCTGCCCTGGCCTGCGGTGCCGTCGTCGCCGGTGGCTTCCTGGCCACCGCCACCCCCGTCGCGGCCGACACCGGCACGGCGACGGACCGGCTGATCCTCACCCCGACCGACCAGGCGACCACCTCGCAGTTCGTCACGTGGCGCAGCACGTCGAGCGCGCCGGCGGCCGTCGAGTACCGACGCACCGGCGGCACCGGTGCGACGGTCGCCGCGACCGTCACCGACACCATCGGCGAGCACACGCACCTCTCGGCCACCCTCACCGGACTGGCGGCGGGGACGCGGTACGAGTACCGCGTCGGGCAGGGTGACGACTGGACGCCCTGGCGCACGTTCCGCACGGCGTCCGACGCCGCCGAGCCCTTCTCGTTCCTCTACTACGGCGACGCGCAGATCAGCCTCGACACCACGTGGCCCGCCGTCGTGCAGGCCGCGCACGCCAAGGCGCCCGACGCCGTGGGCAGCGTCCACGCGGGCGACCTCATCGACACCGCGAGCAACCAGACGCAGTGGACCAACTGGTTCTCCGGGATGGGCGAGTCCGCGATGACCACGCAGGTCCTGGCCGCGCCGGGCAACCACGAGTACAGCGGCGACCAGACGATGCGGAACTGGAAGGCGAACTTCACGTACGCGCTGAACTCCCCGACGCGCGCGACGATCGGTGACCTGGCGAAGCTCGCCGAGGGCGACACGCCGGCCGCGCGCCAGACCGCGGCGTACCTCGACCACTTCGAGACGTTCGCCGGCGAGACGGTCTACTTCGTCGACTACCAGGACGTTCGGTTCATCACCCTGAACGCGACACGGAACTCCGGCTTCCTCACCCCGCCCGACCTGCCGGCCTGCACCGAGGGCTGCCCCGACGCCGGGCAGCTGTGGGTCGACTTCCAGGCCGCCTGGCTCGACCACGTCCTGGGCTCCAACCCGAACACGTGGGCCGTCGCGACGTTCCACCAGCCGGTCTACAGCGTCTCCAGCGGGCGCGACGAGCCCCTGCTGCGCGCCGCGTGGGTGCCCGTGTTCGAGAAGCACGACATCGACCTCGTGCTGCAGGGCCACGACCACACGTACGCCCGGGGCTACAAGGACACGACCGCGACGGGCACGCCCGGCATCACGAGCGGGCCGGTGTACGCCGTGTCGAACTCGGGCGGCAAGTACTACACGCTCGCCGCGGAGGGCGACAACGTGTGGACACGCAACGGTGCGACGCAGGTCAAGCGCGGCGCGAACGTCTCGTCGTACCAGGTCGTCTCCGTCGACGGCGGCACCCTGCGCTACGAGTCGTACGTCGCAGCCGTCAACGGTGATGCGCCCGAGAAGGTCGGCGACCTGTACGACGCCTTCACGATCACCAAGGACGCGCGTGGCAAGCGCGTGGTCGAGGACGGCGTCGAGGTCCCGGCCGACGACGCGCAGCGGCTGGCCGTGACCGTGCCCGAGCAGGACGGCGAGCCCGGTGAGCTCGTGTGGGCGATCGACGGCAGCAACGACCTCGTCGACCTCGGCGTGGCCGAGCAGGCAGGCGACCACCTGCGCGCGACGGGCGCGCTCAACCCGGTCCGGGTCACGGACACGCGTCGTGACACGCCCGCGTGGTCGCTGTCGGGCCAGGTCAGCGACTTCGTGGCGGGTGACCGGGCCGTCGACGCCAAGCACCTGGGATGGTCACCCACGGTGACCGAGAACGACGGCGGTGCGACGCCGGGTGCGGCCGTCGCCTCGGGCTTCGTGTCGGGCGACGGCCTCGCGGAGCCGGCGGTCCTGGGCTCGGCCGCCGTGGGGCACGCGCTGGGCAGCGTGCTGCTGGGTGCCGAGCTCGACCTGCGCCTGCCGGTCTCGGTCACCGAGGGCCGGTACTCCGCGACGCTCACCCTCACGGCGCTGAGCTGACGGACGTCGGTCGGCTCCGTCGGCCTCACCGACGGGGCCGGCCGACGTGTCCACGGCCCCTTCCGCGTCACGACCCCATCCGGACCACAGCCGAGGAGTGCTCGTATGACCCGCGCCCGCACGTCGCCGCCGCTCGTCCCAGGTCACCGGGCGCCCGCGCTGGTCGTCGCCCTGATCACCGGCCTGCTCGCCGCGCTGACGGGCGCCGTCCTTCCCGTCGTCGTCGCCCGGTCCGCGTCGGCCGTCGCCGTCGACCCGAGCGCCGACCCGAGCGCCGACCCGAGCGCGGACGCCACCGTCACCTGGGGCGTCCGACCTGCCGACGCCGAGCCGCACGCCGCCGACCGCGCCAACTTTGCCTACACGGCGGCGCCGGGCGAGACGATCGAGGACGCCCTCGTCGTGACCAACCACGGCAACGCGACCACGACGCTGCAGGTCTACGCGGCGGACGCGTTCACGACCACGCGCGGCGTGCTGGACCTGCGGCGCGCGGACCAGACGTCGCACGGGGTCGGTGCGTGGGTGGCGATCGCGACGCCCGAGGTCGCGGTCCCGCCGGGCGAGAGCGTGGTCGTGCCGTTCGTCCTGACCGTCCCGGAGGACGCGGAGCCCGGTGACCACGCCGGGGGAGTCGTGACGTCGCTCGTCAGCTCCCGCGCGGACGGCGTGAGCGTCGACCGGCGGCTGGGTGCGCGGCTGCACCTGCGCGTCGCGGGACCACTGGGACCCGGCGTGAGCCTCGAGGACGCGCGTGCGGTCCACCACGGCACCCTCGACCCCACGGCTGCGGGCTCGGTCGACGTCGGGGTCGAGGTCGCGAACACGGGGAACGCGCGGGTCGGTGGTCCGGCGACCGTGACCGTCGCCGGACCGTTCGGGTGGGGCGAACAGGTCGTGCAGGTCGACGTCCCCGAGCTGCTGCCGGGGGAGCGGACGACCGTCGCGGTCCGCGTCGAGGACGTGCGTCCGCTCCTGCGCCTGACCGCGACCGTGCGGCTGGTCCCGGAGATCGCCGCGGACGGCTCGACGCTCGCACCGGTCACCGCCACGGCGTCGACGGCCGCCCTGCCCTGGACCCTGCTGGTCCTGGTCGTCCTGGTCGCCGCAGCGGTGTGGGTCTCCCGGCGACGCGCGCGTCACCGGGCCGAGGCCACGGACCGTCTCGTCGCCGAGGCGGTGGCGGCGGCCCGACAGGAGCCCGACCGGCTGCCCGCCGTCTGACGACCGGTGCGGCGTTCCCGTGCGCCGACCGGGCGTCAGCTGCGCAGGCCGTGGCGCAGCAGGAAGTCGTTGGCGAAGACGCCCTCAGGGTCCCGGCGGTCGAGGAGCGCGAGCTGGTCGTCCCACCGCGGGTACAGGTCGCGCAGCGTGCGCTGCTCGTCTGCGAAGAGCTTGCCCCAGTGCGGGCGTGCCGCGAACGGCGCCAGCGTGCGCTCGATCACCGGCAGCACCGCGTCGACCTCGGCGCGCAGCGGCTTCCACGTGAAGTGCAGACCGACGCGGTCCCCGCCGTGCGCGGTGGACAGCCACAGGTCGTCGCCCGCGATGGACCGGATCTCGCTGACGAGCAGCAGGGGCGACGTCAGGTGGCCGATGCCGCGCAGCGCCTCGATCGCGGCGACGGCGTGCTCACGGGGGACGAGCCACTCGGACTGCAGCTCGGCGCCCGCCGAGGGCGTGAAGTCGAGCCGGAAGTGGGGGAGCCGCTCGTGCCACGGCCCGGGCACGGCGCCCTGCTGCGTGCAGGCCTCGGGGTCCGGGCCCGGCACCGGATGCACGGGTCCGGGCGCGGGACGAGACCCCGCGAGCACGTCGCCCGGGCCGGGCAGGGTCCAGGCGTCGGTCTCGACGCGGTGCTTGCGCCACACCTGCCCCACCGTCTCGCCACGCCAGTCGGTGAACAGGCTCACCGAGTAGGCGGACGACATGAGCGCGTCGAACCGGTCCAGCGCGGTGGTCCACGGCAGGTCGAGCCACACCTCCTGGGCGACGTCGTACGTCGGGTGGATCCCGAGCGTCACGCGCGTCACGACGCCCAGCCCGCCGAGCGCGACGACCGATCCGGCCAGCTCCGGGTCGTCGGGGCCGAGCGTGCGGACCTCGCCGCCCGCGCCGACGACCTCGAGACCGCGCACCGCGGCGGACAGGTTCGTTGCGGTGTCGCCCGACCCGTGCGTGGCCGTCGCGACCGTGCCCGCGACGGCGATGTGCGGCAGCGAGGCCATCGTGTGCAGCGCCCACCCGGCGGCGTGCAGGTCACGCGCGAGCTCGCCGTACCGCACCCCGGCGCCGACCGTGACCGTGGCCGCGTCGGGGTCGATCACGGTGGGGATGTCGAGCCGGTCCAGGACGACGAGCGTCCCGGGTCCGTCCGCGAGGTCGTGGAAGGAGTGCCGCGACCCGAGCGCTCGCACGTGCCGGGCCCCGGCGACGAGGTCCGCGACCTCGTCGACCGTCTCCGGGTGCACGACGGGCCCGCCGCGGAACGTGTGGCTGCCGGCCCAGGTGGTCAGGGCGTCGGTCATCGGGGTCCTCCTCGGGGTGCGGGCGTCAGCGCGCGGGCGCGGTGACGAAGACGTCGAACAGCTCGGGCGTGTGCGCGTGCACCAGCACCATGAAGACGACGGCGTCGAACAGCAGGTGCACGACCAGCACGTAGGTCAGCGACTTCGTCAGGTTGAACGTGAACCCCTGGATGAGCGCGAACGGGATGGTCAGCAGCGGACCCCACTCGCGGTACCCGAGCTCCCAGAGGAACGAGACGAAGACCATCGCCTGCAGCAGGTTGGCCGTCCACAGGCCGAAGTGCCGGCGCAGCAGCGCGAACACCGTGCAGATGAAGAACAGCTCGTCCCACGTGCCGACGGCGTTGACGCCGACGAACAGGCGCGCGATCTCCTGCCCCTCGACGACCGTCGGCCAGTTGAGGTATGCGCCGGACGACAGGAAGTAGAACGGCAGCACCAGGTACCCGGCGCCGACGACGAACAGCAGGTACGCCCACTGCGTGCGCGTCCACCGCTTGCCGGTGCGCCACGGGAAGCGGATGACGCGGTCACCGTTCACGTGCCGCGAGAGCACGTACGGGACGACCACCGCCAGCGAGAGGGCGATCGTGAACTGCACCATGCCCAGGTCGGACAGGTCCGCGGCCAGCGGGATGGTGCTGACGATGCCCATGCCCGCGGCGATGACGAGCAGGTCCCGTCCCAGCACCCGGTCGACGGCCCACCCGATCGCGACGCCCGCGACCAGGGGCACGTACGCGAGCGGGCGCACGTGCACCGCGAACATGAGGATCGCGGACCCGCAGACGAGGGCGGCGGCCAGGTACCGCCACACCGTGACGGCCACGGGGTGGGGTGGGGCGTCGTCCACCTGCGTCGGCACGGTCCCGGCTGTCTCGTCCACGCGGACACCCTGCCTCACGGGGCGCGGCCGCGCAGCGCAGCGGCCCACGGCGCGCCGCGGCGGGCGACCCTAGGACTCCGACGTGCCGGCCTCGAGGATCGACACGATCGAGAACAGCGTGAAGCACACGGCCCCGAGCCCCACCATGACGTGGGCCCCGACGAAGAACCCGGGCTGCCGCGTCGTCGCCTCGAACAGGAACGCCGCGAAGAACAGGCAGGCCAGCGCGGTGCCGATCGGGATGATCGGGATGCGGTTGGCCAGCGCGAACTTCCGGCGCCACACGAGGGCGAGCAGCACGACCTTCGACAGGATGCTGAAGCAGATCAGTCCCAGCCCGATCAGCACGGTGCCGGGCGCCAGCCGGGCCGGGTCGTCCGAGGCCAGCAGGACCCCGATGCCGACGAGGACGTTGATCGTCCCCATGGCCACGACCCACCACGTCCAGCGGAACCGCTCGGTGTCGCCGAACTCGTTGCGGACCTGCCGCACGATGCTGGCGACCAGCGCGATGAGCGCCGAGCAGATCAGTGACAGGCCCGTCAGGACGTGGGCCGCGACGAGCTCGGGCGTCGTCCCGCCCGCATAGAGCGTCGCGGCGATCACGAGCCCCATCACGGCGAGTACGACAGGGATCGCGATGAACAGGGTGCCGACCCGGCGCGAGTACGCACCGTCGGGCGGGCCGCTGTCCGGGCTGCGTGCGCCGTTGGCCGCGATGAGCACGAACTTCGTCGACGCCGCCGCCACGGTGCTCACGCACGCGGCGATGAAGCCGATGCCGACCATGACGTGCCCGGCCACGACGTGCTGCGCCTCGTCGCCCTCCAGCACGACGATGATGCCCCAGATGACGGTGGCCGCCGCGACCGCGTACCCGAGCGACGGCAGCAGGATCTCCCAGACCTCGCCGTAGCGGTGGACGAGCTGCCGGATGATCGTCGCCGCCGTGGTGAACAGGGCGATGCAGATCGCGGTCAGTGCGACGTTGACGTGCCCTGCGACGAAGTGCGCGGCGTCGTCGCCGCCCGACAGGACGTACAGGCCGAACGCGAGGCACACCACCCCCATCGCCAACGGGATCGCGCGGAACAGGATGCTGATGGTGCGGTTCATGGCGTCCCCCCGACAGCCGATCCGTGTCTCCACCGTAGGGCCGGCCGCCCGGTTCGGCGCGACGGCCGTCTCGGGGTCTCTTGCGGGCTACGGCAGCAGCGCTCGCACGGTGTCGATCGTGTCGGCCTCGGCCGCCGGCTTGTCGGAGCGGTACCGCAGCACCCGCGCGAAGCGCAGGGCCAGCCCGCCGGGGTAGCGGGTCGAGCGCTGCAGCCCGTCGAACGCGATCTCGACGACCTGCTCGGGGCGCAGCGTCACCGTCCACCCGTCGTCGGCGACCTCGAGCTCGCGGAACCGCCGCGTCTGCCACGCGAGCATCTCGTCCGTCATCCCCTTGAACGTCTTGCCGAGCATGACGAACCCGCCGCCGGGGTCCCGCGCCCCGAGGTGGATGTTCGACAGCATCCCGGAGCGCCGGCCCGACCCGCGCTCGACGGCCAGGACGACGAGGTCGAGGGTGTGCCGCGGCTTGACCTTGATCCAGGCGGCACCGCGGCGGCCCGCCTCGTACGGCGCGTCGGTCGCCTTGACGACCACGCCCTCCTGCCCGGCGGTGACGACGGAGCGGAAGTGCTCGCCCGCGACGGCGGGGTCGGACGTGACCACGCGCTCGACGACGTGCGGCGCGGCCACCTGGTCCAGCACGGCGAGCCGCTCGCGCAGGGGCGCGTCGAGCAAGTCCCGGCCGTCGACGTGCAGCACGTCGAAGAAGTAGGGCGTGAGCGTCGCGGACGCAGCGAGGTCCGCGTCCCGGGTCGCGCTGCGGGACGCGGTCTCCTGGAACGGGCGCGGGCGTCCCTGGGCGTCGAGCGCCAGGGCCTCGCCGTCGAGGACGAGCGTGCGGGCCGGCAGCGCCCGCACGGCCGCGACGATCTCGGGGACGCGCGCGGTGACGTCGTCGAGGCTGCGGGTGTAGACCCTCACGTCGTCGCCGTCGCGGTGCACCTGGATGCGGATCCCGTCGAGCTTGGTGTCGACGACGACCGCGCCGGGCGGCCCGTCCGACGTGCCGGCACGTGCGGTGAGCTCGGCGACGGCCGTCGCGACGTCGGGTGCCGACTGCGCGAGCATCGGACGCACGGGACGGCCGACGGTCAGCGTGAACGCATCGAGCGCCGTGCGTGCGTCCTCGGGGGAGTCGGCACCGAGGGCGGCGACCGCGACGGCCTCCGTCTCCCCGGCCAGCATCGCGGCGCGCCGGACCACGTCGGCCCCGACGCCCGAGGCCTCGGCGACCGCGTCGAGCAGCAGCGCGTCGAGCGCCCCCTGCCGTAGCTCCCCGCTGACGAGCCCACCGAGCAGCCGCTGCTCGCGCTCGGTCGCCGCGGCGAAGAGCGCACGCGCCGCCTCGAGCCGTGCCCTCGACGAGCCCGGACCCGCGAGGCCGGCCATGTGCTCGAACGCCGCGTCGACGTCCTGCACCGTCAGCGAGGGCGCGACGGCGGGAGCGGGCAGGCCGGCCAGCGACCGCCACCCCAGGCCCGTGCGCCGCTGCCGCAGCTCACCGCCCAGGTACCGCGACACGATCGCCACGTCCTCGGGACCGCCCGCAGACGCGCGCCGCAGCACGTCGACCAGCACCGCCCGTTTGGCCAGCCGTGAGCGGGTCGCCACGAGCTGCCCGGACGCGTCGGCGACGTCGTCGAACAACATGCGCCCATCCTGACCCGGCCCACCGACACCCGCCCCCGGAGTTCTCACGCACCCGCCCGGATGACCGGACTGGATTGCACTCTCACGCCCCCATGGGGGTGGCTGGATTGCGCTCTCACGCCCCCATGGGGGTGGCTGGATTGCGCTCTCACGCCCGCATGGGGGTGGCTGGATTGCGCTCTCACGCCCTCCCCCCGGGGGGAAGGGGGGGGCTGGATTGCTCTCTCGCGCCCTCCCCCCCGGGGGTGGCTGGATTGCTCTCTCGCGCCCTCCCCCCGGGGGTGGCTGGATTGCTCTCTCACCAGGGGGTGAGAGAGCAATCCAGTTCGTCAGGCCGGGGGGAGCGGGCAGGCGACGCCCGTGGAGTTGACCGGGCAGTAGCCGCCCGGGTTCTTCTGCAGGTACTGCTGGTGGGGGCCCTCGGCGTAGTAGAAGGTGCCGGCGTCCTCGACGGACCGGATCTCGGTCGTCACGTCGCCGTACCCGCGCGCCTTGAGCAGCGGCGCGTACGCGTCGCGCGTCTGCCGCGCGGCCGCCTCCTGCTCGGGCGTCGTGAAGAACACCGCCGAGCGGTACTGCGTGCCCACGTCGTTGCCCTGGCGGAAGCCCTGGGTCGGGTCGTGCTCCTCCCAGAAGTGCCGCAGGAGGTCGACGTCGGACAGCACGGTCGGGTCGTACGCGACCATCACCGTCTCCGTGTGGCCCGTCCGCCCGGTGCACGTCTCCTCGTACGTCGGGTACGGCGTGAAGCCGCCCATGTACCCGACGGCCGTCGTGACGACCCCTGGCAGCTGCCACGCCTCCTTCTCCGCGCCCCAGAAGCACCCGGACGCGAGGTACAGCACGCGCGTGCCCTCGGGCCAGGGTCCCTGCAGCGGCGTCCCCAGCACGACGTGCTTCTCGGGCACCGGGTACGCGTACCCGTCCCGCCCCTTGAGCGCGTGCTCCGCGTCCACCATGGTGGTGCGCAGCGACGAGCCGAGCAGCGTCTCGAACAACGAGGCCATGACCGTCTCCTTACTGTCGGGTCCACGTCGTGCAACAGGCGCCGCCCTGGGCCTGTTCCGGCGGCCGGCGCGCGCCGTCCTGCGCCGCCGCCCGGTCCACCGCCTAGCCTGGGGGCGTGACTCACGACCCGCTCGCGCAGCACCCCGACTGGACCGACTCCGGATTCTCGACCCGAGCCATCCACGCAGGTCAGGACCCCGACCCGCGCACCGGCGCGGTGGTGACCCCCATCCACCAGGTCTCGACGTACAAGCAGGACGGCGTCGGCGGCCTGCGCGGTGGGTACGAGTACTCCCGTTCCGGCAACCCGACGCGCGACGCGCTGCAGGAGGCGCTCGCCGCCGTCGAGGGCGGTGCGGCGGCGTTCGCGTTCTCGTCCGGGCTCGCCGCGGAGGACGCGCTGCTGCGGTCCGTCCTGCGGCCGGGCGACCACGTCGTCGTCCCGGACGACGCCTACGGCGGCACCTACCGTCTGATCGCGCGGGTCCTGGGCCCGTGGGGTATCGACCACACACCGGTCGACCTGTCCGACCCCGACGCCGTCCTCGCCGCGATCCAGCCGGGCCGCACCAAGGTCGTCTGGGTCGAGACCCCGACCAACCCGCTGCTCGGCATCGCCGACATCGCCGCGATCGCGACGCACGCGCAGTCGGCCGGCGCCGTGCTCGTCGTCGACAACACGTTCGCCTCGCCGTACCTGCAGCAGCCCCTCGCGCTGGGTGCGGACGCGGTCGTGCACTCGACGACCAAGTACATCGGGGGGCACTCCGACGTCGTCGGCGGTGCGGTCGTCGTGGCCGACGGCGCCCAGCTGCCCGCCGGGATGGTGGGCCCCACCGGCACCACGGCCCTGCGCGACGCGGTCGGGTTCCTGCAGAACGCGTCCGGCGCGGTCGCCGGGCCGTTCGACGCGTGGCTCACGCTGCGCGGCCTGAAGACGCTCGCGGTCCGCATGGACCGGCACAACAGCAACGCCGAGGCGGTCGCCCGGTTCCTCGTCGAGCACCCCGGCGTGCGCGAGGTGCTGTGGCCCGGGCTGCCCGAGCACCCCGGTCACGAGGTCGCCGCCCGGCAGATGCGCGGCTTCGGCGGGATGGTCGCGTTCCGCACCGGCTCGGCGGAGTCCGCCGTCGCGGTGTGCGCGGCGACCCGGGTCTTCACGCTCGCCGAGTCCCTCGGCGGTGTCGAGTCGCTCGTCGAGCACCCCGGCCGGATGACCCACGGGTCCGTGGCCGGCACGGCGCTCGAGGTGCCCGACGACCTCGTCCGCCTGTCCGTGGGCATCGAGGACGTCGAGGACCTGCTGACCGACCTGGCGCAGGCCCTCGCCGTGGCGGGGCTCGGGCGGTGACCGCACCGGGCGTGCGCGACCAGGGCCCGGCACCGCTCGCGGGTTCCGCGCTGACCCCGCGTCCCGAGCCGGTGCCGGCCGCCGTGCGCGCGTGGTCGGACTGGTCGTGGCGCGTGCTGGTGATCCTTGCCGGGCTCGCCGCCGGGCTGTGGCTGCTGGCAGCCCTCAAGGTCATCGTGGTGCCCGTCGCGATCGCGCTGCTGATCACGGTCCTGCTCTCGCCCGTCGTCGCCGCCATGCAGCGGCACCTGCGGCTGCCGCGCGCCGCCGCGGCCGGCCTCGCGCTGGTCCTGCTGCTCGCGCTCGTCGCAGGGCTCCTGACGCTCGCCGGACGGTCGATCGTCAACGGCATCGCCGCGCTGTGGGAGCAGGCCCGCGAGGGCGTCGACGAGCTGGTCCGCTGGCTGTCCGACGGGCCCCTGCAGCTCGGTCAGGGCGACCTCGACACGTACGTCGAGCAGCTCCAGGACGCGGCCGCGTCGAGCGGTCAGCAGATCGCCTCGGGCGCGCTGTCGGTGGGTGTCACCGTCGGGCACGTCGCCGCCGGCACGCTGATCGCGCTGTTCTGCTCGCTGTTCTTCCTCATCGACGGGCGGGGGATCTGGGCGTGGGTCGTCGGGCTCATGCCCCGTGGGTCGCGCGAGCGGTTCCACCAGGCGGGGCGGCGCGGCTGGGTCACGCTCGGGGCCTACACCCGCACGCAGATCCTCGTCGCGGCCGTCGACGCCGTCGGCATCGGCATCGGTGCCGCGTTCCTGCAGCTGCCGCTGGTCATGCCGCTCGCGGTGCTGGTGTTCTTCGGGTCGTTCATCCCGTTCGTCGGGGCGATCGTCACCGGCTCCATCGCGGTGCTCGTCGCACTCGTCACGCAGGGCTGGGGCTCGGCGCTGATCATGCTGGGCGTCGTGCTGCTGGTCCAGCAGCTCGAGGGGCACGTGCTGCAGCCGTTCCTCATGGGGCACGCCGTCTCGCTGCACCCCGTCGCCGTGCTGCTGGTCGTCACGACCGGGTCGCTCGTGGCGGGCATCGTCGGCGCCCTGTTCGCGGTGCCGCTCGCGGCCCTGATCAACACCGTGGTGCTGTACCTGCACGGGCACGACAAGTTCCCCCAGCTCGGGTCGGACGACCACGTGTCCATACGCGCCAAGGGGCACCCGGTCCTCGACCGGGCGGTCGCCGCGGCGGCGGAGGCGGAGTCCGAGGCGCGTGCCGCACGCGAGGACGACGACGACGCGCGCGGCACGACGGCGGGCGACCCGCCCGTGGCGCCGTGATCGGACCGCAGGACGTCCGCGACGCGGCCGCGCTGATCGAGGGGGTCGCCGAGCGCACGCCGGTGCAGCGCAGCCGCGCGCTCTCGCGGATGATCGGCGCCGACGTCTGGCTGAAGTGCGAGAACCTGCAGCGGGCCGGCTCGTTCAAGATCCGCGGCGCCTACACGCGCATGGCGCGTCTCACGGACGCGGAGAAGGCCAGGGGAGTCGTCGCGGCCAGCGCGGGCAACCACGCGCAGGGCGTCGCCCTGGCGGCAGGCATCCTCGGGATCGACGCCGTCATCTTCATGCCGGTCGACGCCGCGCTGCCGAAGATCGCGGCGACGCGGTCCTACGGCGCGCGCGTCGAGCTCGTCGGCACGTCCGTGGACGAGGCCCTCGTGGCGGCGCACGAGCACGCGGCACGCACGGGCGCGGTGCTCATCCACCCGTTCGACCACGCGGACGTCGACGCCGGGCAGGGGACGATCGCGCTCGAGGTCCTCGAGCAGGTGCCGGACGTGGGGACCATCGTCGTGCCCGTCGGCGGCGGCGGGCTCGCCGCCGGGATCGCCGCCGCGCTGGCCGACCGGCCGGACGTCCGCGTCGTGGGGGTGCAGGCCGCGCGCGCGGCCGCCTACCCTGCGTCGCTCGCGGCAGGACGGCCCACGCCGGCGCCCGAGCTGCGGACCATGGCCGACGGCATCGCCGTGGGGACGCCGGGGGACGTCCCGTTCGAGGTGCTGGCGAGCCACCGGGTCCAGGTGCGCACCGTCTCGGAGGAGGACCTGTCACGCGCGCTGCTGCTCGTGGCCGAGCGCGCGAAGCTCGTGGTCGAGCCGTCGGGCGCTGCGGCCGTCGCCGCCGTCATGGCGGACCCGCGCGGCATCTCGGCGGGGGACGGCCGGCCGGTCGTGTGCGTCCTGTCGGGCGGCAACATCGACCCCCTGGTGCTGCTGCGCGTCGTGCGCCACGGCCTGGCGTCCGCCGGGCGGTACCTCCAGCTGCACGTGGTCGTCGAGGACACGCCGGGTGCGTTGGCCGACCTGCTGCGGGACGTCGCCGCCATGGGCGGCAACGTCATGCACGTCAGCCACCTGCGCACGGGCGGCGACCTGGGGTTCAGCGACGTCGCGGTCGACCTGCAGATCGAGACCAAGGGCCCCGAGCACTGCGGCGCGCTGCTGACGGGCCTGCGTGCGGCCGGCTACCGCCTCAGCAGCGCCTGACGTCGGGCGTCAGACGCCGAGTGCGGGGGAGCCGGCCCAGGGTGCGGGATGTCCCGCAGTCAGGTCGCCTCCCCCGCACTCGGCGGGGCGCGTCAGCCCTGGAAGGGGCTGGCCGCCTTGATCTCGACCGGGATCTGGCGACCGTTCGGCGCCTCGTACGACGTCGAGTCGCCGACCTTGTGGCGGTGGATCGCGGCGCCCAGGGGCGACGTGGGGGAGAAGACGTCGATGTCGGCGCTGCCCGCGATCTCGCGGGAGCCGAGCAGGAACGTCATCTCGTCACCCGCGACCACGGCCGTCACGACCATGCCCGGCTCGACGACGCCGTCGTCGGGCGGCGTGCCGATCTGCACGTTGCGGAGCTTGGCCTGGAGCTCGCGGATGCGGGCCTCCTGCTTGGCCTGCTCCTCGCGGGCGGCGTGGTAGCCACCGTTCTCCTTGAGGTCGCCCTCGTCGCGGGCCGCGGCGATGCGGTCCGTGATCTCCTTGCGGCCGTCCGTCTGGAGGTGCGTGAGCTCCTCCGTGAGGCGGTCGTAGGCCTCCTGCGTCAGCCATGTGGGCGCAGTCGTCTCGGTCACGATCGCTCCTTCCTTACCTTGCCTGGGGGGCCGTCGGTCCGACGGCGCGTGAACCCCCGGCGGCACGGACGAAGGTGCGGCACGGGGGCGGGTGGGCCTGCCACCGCGGTCGCGTCGACCTGTCGTACGACGCCGGACCGGGGGCGGCGTAAACGCACAGCCTAGCAACCCCGGGCTCGAGCTCGTCCCGGACCGGGGGCTGGACGTCCGTGAGGCCTCAGTCGACGGGCTCGCACCCCTGCACGACGCCCGTCACGGCGAGCTCGACGGTCGGCACGGTGACCGTGACCCGACGGGTCCGCGTCCCGGCAGGGGGAACCGGCACGTCCAGCACGCCGACCTGCGCGTACGACGCCGACAGGGCCTGGACGCGGCACGTCGCCGCCCCGCCCGGCGGTGTGGTGACGTCGAACGTCACCTCGGTCGACGTCGGCCCGTCCACGCGGTAGCCGACGTCCTGCCAGATCACCGGGTCCCGCATGACGCCCGTGCCGATCCAGGCGAGGAGCACCATGGCGACCACGACGGCCGCGGCCAGCGCGAGGCGCTGCAGGCGGCGGGTGCCGTCGGTGGGTTCCGGTCCGTAGCGCCCGGCGGGCGGGCGGGGGGCCGGTGCGACCACGATGGGGCCTCCTGGGTGTCGTGCGACCGGTGTCGGTGCGGTGAGGGATCATTGTCTCTCGTCCCACGACCTGCCACGGAAGGATCCACGGTGAGCTCGGAGCGGCTACGGCTGATGGCGGTGCACGCGCACCCGGACGACGAGTCCAGCAAGGGTGCCGCGACCACCGCGCGGTACGCCGCGGAGGGCGTCGAGGTCCTGGTCGTGACGTGCACGGGCGGTGAGCGCGGCGACGTCCTCAACCCGCACTACGGCGCGGCCCCCGAGGGGCTCGAGGCGATGCGCGCCGTGCGTCGTGAGGAGATGGCCGCCGCGGCCGCCGCGCTGGGTGTCCAGCAGCGCTGGCTCGGGTTCGTCGACTCGGGGCTGCCCGAGGGCGACCCGCTGCCGCCGCTGCCCGAGGGCTCGTTCGCGACCCTGCCGCTCGAGGAGGCGAGCGCCCCGCTCGTCGCGGCGGTCCGGGAGTTCCGGCCCCACGTGATCACGACGTACGACCCGTCGGGCGGGTACCCGCACCCCGACCACATCATGTGCCACCGGGTGTCCGTCGAGGCGTTCGCGACGGCAGGCGACCCCGAGCGCTACCGCGGGCAGGGCGAGCCGTGGACGCCGCTCAAGCTCTACTACAACCACGGCTTCTCGCTCGCGCGGATGCGGGCCGTGCACGACGCGATCGTGGCCGCCGGTGGCGAGTCGCCGTTCAGCGACTGGATCGACTCGCGCCAGGCACGGGAGGTCCCCGAGCGCGAGGTGACGACCCGCATCGCGTGCGCGGACCACTTCGCGCAGCGCGACGCCGCGCTGCGCGCGCACGCCACGCAGATCGACCCCGAGGGCTGGTTCTTCGCCGTCCCGCGCGAGGTCGAGATCGCGACCTGGCCCGACGAGGAGTACGAGCTCGCGGAGTCCCGCGTGGAGACGACGCTGCCGGAGACCGACCTGTTCGCGGGTGTCCGCGGGACGGAGCACGCACGATGAACGCTCTGGTGACGACGGCTGTCGTCGCGTCCGCAGTCTCGTCCGGGCGGCTGCCGGGACCGACGTACGAGAGCCCCACGGAGGGCTCGCCGGGCTTCGCCGGGTTCGTCGCGACCTTCCTGCTCGCGCTCGCGGTCATCGCGCTCGCGGTGTCCTTCACGCGACGCATGCGCCGCGCGGCCCACCGCGACCGGCTGCGGGCCGAGGCGACGAGCGTCACGTTCACCGGGGCCCTCGGGGGCGACGGCGCGTCGGACGGCGGCACGCAGGACGCGCCGGAGAGCGCACCGGACGACCCGACGGACGACGCCACCCCGGACGGCTCCCGCCCTGACGCGGGGCCGCGGTGAGCGCACGTCCCCAGCCGCCGCAGCGCCCGGCCGTGCGCGTCACGGTCGCGCAGCTCGAGGTGGGGCCGGACCGCCACGCGAACCTGCTGGCGGCCCGCGACGCGCTGCGCACCGCGGCACGCGCCCGCGCCGACCTGGTGGTGCTGCCGGAGTACGCGTCCGCGTTCGACCCGCGGGGCGTGGGCGTCGAGCTGGCCGAGCCGCTCGACGGCCCTTTCGTCTCGGCGCTCCGCGAGGACGCGGCCGCGCACGGCCTGGCGGTCGTCGCCGGCACGACGGTGCCGGGTGGGGAGCCGGGCGCCGACGGGCAGCCGCGCGCCCACAACGTCGTGGTGGCCGTCGACGCCGGTGGCCGGCTCGCGGGCGTGTACCGCAAGGTCCACCTCTACGACGCGTTCGGGCAACGGGAGTCGCAGCGGCTAGCGCCGGGTCCGGCCGACGCGCCGCCGCTGGTGCTCGACGTGGCCGGGCTGCGCTTCGGCGTGCTGACGTGCTACGACCTGCGCTTCCCGGAGTCGGCGCGCCGGCTCGTCGACGCGGGTGCCGACGTGCTCGTGGTGCCCGCCGCGTGGGCGTCGGGCGACCTCAAGGCGATGCACTGGCGCACGCTCGCGGTCGCCCGCGCGATCGAGAACACCGCCGCGGTGGTCGCCGTGGGGCAGGCGGGCCGAGGTGTCGTGGGACGCTCGCTGGTCGTCGGGCCGGACGGCGTCGTCGGCCTCGAGCTGGACGAGGAGCCGCAGGTCCGCACGGTCGACCTCGACGCCGACGAGCTGCGGTCCGTGCGCGAGCGCAACCCGTCGCTCGCGCACCGCCGCTACGCCGTGGTGCCGCGGGGCTGAGTCGCCCGCGTCCGAGGTGGCCCGGCTCCGAGGTGGCGGTTTCGACGTGGGCGGGCCGCGTCAGCCCGGGCGAGTCAGCCCAGGCGTGACGTGGCGATCGCCACGGCAACCATGTGGGTGCCGCACCCGATCACCGTCAGCACGTGGAAGATCTCGTGGAACCCGAACCAGCGCGGGCTCGGGTTGGGCTTCTTGAGGGCGTACACGATGGCGCCGACCGTGTACGCCAGGCCGCCGACCGCGATGAGGTAGACGATCGTGGGGCCGCCGGTCTCCCAGAACTGCGGGAAGAACCCGACGGCCACCCAGCCCAGCGCCAGGTAGATCGGGACGTAGACCCAGCGGGGCGCGTTCAGCCAGAAGATGCGGGCCAGGAGCCCGAGGATCGCCCCGGACCAGACGATGACGAGCAGCGTGCGCGCCGTCGCCACCGGCAGCAGCAGGACCGCGAGCGGCGTGTAGGTGCCGGCGATGATGAGGAAGATGTTGGTGTGGTCGAGGCGCCGCAGGACGCCCGCGACGCGCGGCGACCAGGTGCCACGGTGGTAGACGGCGCTGGTGCCGAAGAGCAGGACCGCCGAGACCCCGAAGACGAGGTTCGACCAGCGTGCCGCCGGTGTCGGCGACATGGCGACGAGCACGATCGCCGCGATCAGGACGAACGGCGCCACACCGGCGTGGACCCAGCCACGCAGGCGCGGCTTGATGTTCTCGACGGCGGCCTCGACGGCGTCACCGACGTCGGCGGCGGCGCGAGCGAACGAACCGGCGCCGGTGTGGTCGTCGGAGCGTGCTGCGGGCTGCTGTCCGTGCGCGGGGGAGGTGCTCATCGAAGGGTGTGACCGCTCTCTGCTCGTGCGTCGCCTGCCTGACCTACGTGAACGTAGGTTACGTCGCCGTAGGTGACGTGTCATGGGACCTCTGCAACGTGCCCCGGAGCCCGACCTGCCCCCGGCACCCCGTCGCGGCGAGTACCGTGTTGGACGTCCGACGACCCGCCCCTGGGAGGCTACGCGTGCGCCTGCCGCACCCGCTCTACGGCCTGTACGAGCGCCGCCTGGCCGCGTCGCTGCAGCCGGACCAGGTGCCGCGCCACGTCGGCGTCATCCTCGACGGCAACCGCCGCTGGGCCCGCGACAGCGGCCTGTCGTCCGCGACCGGGCACCGGCGGGGCGCCGACAAGATCAGCGACCTCCTGCAGTGGAGCGAGGACATCGGTGTCGAGGTCGTGACGCTCTGGCTGCTGTCGACCGACAACCTCGCGCGCGACCCTGCGGAGCTGGGTGACCTCCTGCGGGTCATCGAGGACGTCGTGGGGGAGCTCGCCGCGGAGCGCCGCTGGCGCATCCAGGCGGTGGGCGCGCTCGACATGCTCCCGGACTGCACGGCCGCCGCGCTCAAGGCGGCGCAGGACGCGACGGTCGACGTGCAGGGGCTGCACGTCAACGCGGCCGTGGGCTACGGCGGGCGGCGCGAGATCGCTGACGCGGTGCGCTCCTTCCTGCGCATGCACGCCGACGCCGGCTCGAGCCTCGACGAGCTGGCGGAGGCGTTCGACGTCGAGCACATCGCCCAGCACCTGTACACGAAGGGCCAGCCCGACCCGGAGCTCGTCATCCGCACGTCGGGCGAGCAGCGCCTGGGCGGGTTCCTGCTGTGGCAGAGCACCCACTCCGAGTTCTACTTCTGCGAGGCGTACTGGCCGGACTTCCGGCGCGTCGACTTCCTGCGTGCCGTGCGCGCGTACAGCCAGCGCGAGCGGCGCCTGGGGCGCTGACGTCCTCCCGCCAGGTGAACGCCGTGTGACTTCTCGCGTGTCGGCGCCGGATCGCGGGCGTCGTGTCGGTGGTGCGGGTTACCTTCGGACACAACGGACGACACCCGTCGTCCCGGGAGGTCAGCCCATGGAGCATGCGCTCCGGGAGGAGGGCCGGACCCGGCCCTCGGCCGGCCGACCCCGTCCCGCCGTCGAACGCCGGTCCGTCTGCGCTGCGGCGCCAGGGACCGTCGGGAAGCGTCCAGACCGGCGCTGAGGCGCCGAGGGGAGCCTGCCGTGGACCAGACCTCGAAGCACGACCCGGCAACCACGACCGCGACGAGCGCCACCGCAGCGTCCGAGACCGACGGCTCCGCACCGGGCCCCCGCCTGACCTACGTGCTCGACACGTCCGTCCTGCTGTCCGACCCGCGCGCGATCCTGCGGTTCGCCGAGCAGGACGTCGTGATCCCCGTCGTCGTGATCACGGAGCTCGAGGCCAAGCGGCACCACGCGGAGCTCGGCTACTACGCCCGCAGCGCGCTGCGCCTGCTGGACGACCTGCGCATCAAGCACGGCCGGCTGGACGCCCCAATGCCGGTCACCGACGAGGGTGGCACGCTGCGGGTCGAGCTCAACCACGTGGACCTCGCCGTGCTGCCCGCCGGGTTCCGGCTCGGCGACAACGACACGCGCATCCTCGCGGTCGCCGCCAACCTCGCGGCCGAGGGGCAGCACGTCGTGGTGGTGTCCAAGGACCTGCCCATGCGGGTCAAGGCCTCGGCCGTCGGCCTGGCAGCGGAGGAGTACCGCGCCGAGCTCGCGGTCGACTCCGGGTGGACGGGCATGGACGCCCTCGACCTGTCCGAGCAGCAGATGGCCGACCTGTGGGAGCACGAGTCGGTCGCGCTCGCGGACGTCGTCGTGGGCCCCTCGGCCCTCCTCGGCGGCGCGAGCGACCTGCCGTGCCACACGGGGCTGGTGCTGCACAGCCCGCGCGGGTCGGCGCTGGGGCGCGTCACGGCCGACAAGCACGTGCAGCTCGTGCGCGGCGACCAGGACGTCTTCGGCGTGCACGGTCGCTCGGCGGAGCAGCGCGTCGCGATCGACCTGCTCCTCGACGAGGAGATCGGCATCGTCTCGCTGGGAGGGCGTGCCGGCACCGGCAAGTCGGCGCTCGCGCTGTGCGCGGGTCTGGAGGCCGTGCTCGAGCGGCGCCAGCACCGCAAGGTGATGGTCTTCCGGCCCCTGTACGCGGTGGGGGGCCAGGACCTGGGCTACCTGCCCGGCGACTCGGCGGAGAAGATGAGCCCGTGGGCGCAGGCCGTCTTCGACACCCTCGGGGCGCTGGTCAGCAAGGAGGTCGTCGAGGAGATCCTGGACCGCGACATCCTCGAGGTGCTGCCGCTGACCCACATCCGCGGCCGGTCGCTGCACGACGCCTTCGTGATCGTCGACGAGGCGCAGTCCCTCGAGCGCAACGTCCTGCTCACCGTGCTGTCGCGCATCGGGCAGTCGTCCCGCGTGGTCCTCACGCACGACGTCGCGCAGCGCGACAACCTGCGCGTCGGCCGGCACGACGGGGTCGCTGCCGTCATCGAGGCGCTCAAGGGGCACCCCCTGTTCGCGCACGTCACGCTGACCCGCTCGGAGCGTTCGCCCGTCGCCGCGCTCGTCACCGAGCTCTTCGAGGGCATCGAGGTCTGAGAAGTCGGCGCGTCGGCCGTGCGCTGCCGTGCGCACGGCCGACCGCCGCGCCGGACGCTGCACGCGGGCGTAGTGTGGCGCGCCGGGCGGGGACGAGGGTCCCGCGCCCGCGGACCACCGCGCCGTACCGGCGCCCCGTAGACCGGAGCACGTCATGACCGCACCCGCCCCCGGCGTCGACCTGGGCGGCCGGAGCCCGTGGAGCATCCTGCCCCCGCTGTGCCTCGGCTTCTTCATGATCATGGTCGACACGACCATCGTGAACATCGCCGTGCCGACCCTCCAGGCCGCGTTCGACGCGAGCCTGGTGACCGTCGGCTGGGTCAACAGCGCCTACCTGCTCACCTTCGCGGTGCTGCTGCTGGTCACCGGCCGGATGGGCGACCGCTTCGGGCCGCGGCCCGTGTTCGTCGCCGGGCTCGTCGTGTTCACGGTCGCGTCCCTGGCCTGCGGCCTCGCGGGGTCGGTCGGCGTGCTCATCGCCGCGCGCGCGGTGCAGGGGATCGGCGGCGCGCTCATGACGCCGCAGACCATGGCGATGATCACGCGCGTGTTCCCCGCGCAGAAGCGCGGTGCCGCCCTGGGCATCTGGGGATCGGTCGCGGGCGTCGCGACCATCACCGGCCCGGTGCTGGGCGGGGTGCTCGTCGAGAGCGTCGGCTGGGAGTGGATCTTCTACGTCAACATCCCGGTGGGCGGCGTCGCCCTGTGGCTCGCGCTGACGCGCCTGCCCGCGCTGCCGACGCACGCGCGGACGTTCGACGTGCCGGGTGTCGTGCTCTCCGTCGTCGGGATGAGCCTGCTCGTGTTCGGCCTGCAGGAGGGTGCGGCCTACGACTGGGGCACCATCGTCGGGCCGGTCACGGTGCCGCTCGTCATCGGTGCGGGTGCCGTCGTCTCCGGCGTGTTCCTGATCTGGCAGCGCCACCGGGGCGAGGACGCGCTGCTGCCGCTGCGGCTGTTCGTGCACCGCAACTTCGCGCTCGCCAACCTCGCCGGCGCGGCCGTGTCCTTCGCGATGACGGGCATCTTCTTCCCGTTCACGCTGTACCTGCAGCAGGTCCTCGGCCTCTCGCCGCTGCACGCGGCGCTCGTCGGCCTGCCCGGCTCGCTGATCTCGGGGGTCGTCGCGCCGTTCGCGGGCCGGCTCTCCGACCGCGTGGCCGGCAAGTGGGTGGTCTTCACCGGGTTCGTCGTGCTGGCCGTGTCGATCGGCGTCCTGGCGACGCAGGTCCAGCCCGACGTCGCGGTCTGGCGTCTCGTCGTGCCGATGCTGGGCTTCGGTGTGGGGACCGGGCTGGTGTTCTCGCCGCTCGGCAACCTCGCGACCACGGGTCTCGACCAGCGCAACGCCGGTGCCGGCGCGGGCGCCTTCAACACGAACCGGCAGATCGGCGGGGTCATCGGGTCCGCCGTCGTGGTCGCCGCGCTGACGTCGCGCCTCGCCGCCACGATGCCGGCGGCGGCGCAGGACGCGGCACGGTCCCTGCCCGACGCGGTGCGTGAGCCGTTCGTCGAGGGCTTCCGTCAGGCTGCGGCCGCCGGGCTGGGTGCCGCGGGCGGGGGCGTCGACCTGCCCGCCGACGTGCCCCCCGACGTCGCCGACCAGGTGCGTGCGGCCGCGCAGGCCGCCGTCGAGGCCGGGTTCGCCGCAGCCGCAGCGCAGACGCTCGCGGTGACCGTCGCCGTGCTCCTCGTCGGCGCCGTGTGCGCCTTCGCGATGCGGGGCGGCCGGCCCGGGCACGAGCTGCCGGGGGCGTCGGGGCAGGCCACGCCTGTGGTCGGGGTCGCTGGCCCGCCCGCAGGCTGACGGACCAGCGCTGACGGACCAGCGCTGACGGACCAGCGCTGACGGACCAGGGCGCGCGCGTCAGCGCGCGCCCACGCGCAGGACCTCCCCGAGCCGTTCCCGGCGCCGGACGGCCTGCTCGACGAGGACCGCCACCAGCAGCGCGACGGCGAGCGCCCCGGCGGCGACCAGCACGGGCCACCACGTGAGCTCGATCGGCACGTGCCCGGGGGCGGCCGTCACCCAGGACAGCCCGAGGGCGTCCCCCACGAGCACGGGCAGCGCGAGGCCGATGGCGCTGCCACCGACCAGGCCGCCGACCACGAGCGGTGCCAGCTCGCCGAGGGTCGCCCACCGCGCCGTGCGTGCGTCGAGCCCCAGTGTGCGCAGCGTGGACAGCGTGCGCCCGCGCTCGCCCGAGGTCGCGACGACCACCAGTGCCAGCCCGATCACGGCGAGCACGCCCAGCGCACCGACCGCGGCGACCAGCAGGACGGCCAGCGCGCGGGGCAGCGGCGCGTGCGACCACGTCTCGTACCAGTCGTCGCGCGTCGTCACCGTCACCTTCGGCAGGCGCGCGATCCCGGAGTCGGCGACGGCCTGCTGCGCCCTGGGGCCGGTGACCCAGGCGCGCGTCGTCGACGGCGGCTTGTCCGTCCGGGCGGCGAGGGCACCGGCGTCGACGACGACCACGCCGTCGTCCTCCGTGCGGGAGGCGTGCGTCGCGCGGGCATCCGCCGGTGGTGCGCCCGCGTCGATCGACAGCGACGTGGTGCCGCGCACGTCGAGGTCCACGCGTCCCTTGATGACCTGGAGCGGGACACCGTCCTCGGCGTCGACGCGCGCGAGGAGCTCCGCGTCGACGAGGGCGGGGACCTGCGCGCCGGACGGCTCGGCCAGGGCAGCCAGACCCGGGTCGACCGGCAGGCCCATCGCATCACGGACCCGTGCGAGCTCCGCGGCGTCGACCACGAGCACGGCGGCGGTGAGACCACCACCGCTCCCGAAGATGCGCTCCTCGATCTGTGCGGCGGTGGCGACGGCCGTCACCCCGTCCGCCGACGCGATCTGCTCCAGCGCCGCGACCGCGCTCTGCGAGGAGAGGATGCCGTCGGCGCCGTCGATGCGGACGTCGGCGCCGACGAGACGGTCGGCGGCGACCTGCTGCCCCTCCTGCACGTTGTGCACGACGATGCCGCTGAGGACCATGAGCGCGACAGCGACCGTCACGCTGACGAGCGGCAGCAGGGCCGTCGCACCCCGTTGCGCGCGTGTCGCCGCCAGGGGGGCGGCCAGACCGCGCGACCGGGCCGCCCACCTGCCCGCGGCGCGGACCACGGCGGGCGCGATGCGGACCACCAGGAGGGACGCGGCGACGGCCAGCAGGAAGGGTGTGGCCACGAGCAGCGGGTCCGGCTCCGCACCGTCGTCGGGTACCAGACCGCGGCCGCGCAGCGACACGAGGGCCAGCACCGCCACGGCGACGGTGACGATCTCCGCGACGAGGCGACGTGCCCCCCGTAGCCCGGCGAGCCGCGCGCGCTCCCTGCGGTCCGCGGGGACGCGACGACCGGTCCACGCCGCTGCGGCGGCCCGCGCCGCGAGGATCGCGGGCGCGGACGCGGCCACGACGACGAGAGCTGCCGGCAACCAGGTCGACCCCCGCTGACCGGGCAGCCACACCGTGATCGCCACACCCGCGAGGAGGGCGGCCACGCAGGCGACGGGCACGGACTCGACCGCGCCGCGCAGCGCGACGGACGCCAGCGAGGCACCACGGGCGCGTTCGCCCGCGAGGTGGCTGCGCCGGCGCTCGACGAGCAGTGCCGCGGCCAGGACGAGGCAGCACGCGGCCGTCGCACCGATGCCCGCCAGGACGAGCGAGGCCTGTGCGGTCGTCGCGCGGGCGTGCGCCTCGTAGGCGTCGAGCACGTCCGGGAGCGTGCTCGTGACGTCGGGGTCCTGCGCCATGAGGGTCACGACGGCGCGGCGCAGCGCGGGGACGTCCTCGGTGCGGAGCCGCTCGGAGTCGGCGAACGCGATGGCCTCACCGGTCAGCTGCTTGCTCCCGATGAAGCGGGCCAGGTCGGAGGCGGCCGCAGGAGGCACGTACAGGGAGAACGACCCGGCCACCTCGTCCGCGGGGTCTGCCGGCACGACCTGCAGCAGGTCGGGCGCGATCGCCCAACGATCGTCGGCGGGGTCGACCGGCTCGTACAGGCCGGTGACCCAGACCTCCTGCACCGAGCTGCGGTTCCTCAGCTCCACGCTCACCGGCCCCGCAGCGGGGTCCACGCCGAGCACCCGGGCGACGGGGAGGCTCAGACCCACCTCGAGGTCAGGGACCGGCGGCGGGTCGGGGTCCTTCGGATCGGGGAGGACGATGAGCTCCGGGGCCCGGCCCACCGGCCACGTCACGGGTTCCGAACGCCGGCCGGGCGCGTCCATCAGGAACAGCCGCGCGGAGAGGTCCGTGCCGCCGATGGTCGCGGTGTACGGGACGGACTTCACGAGCGCGATCGCCGGGCGCAGCCCCTGGGTCACGGTGTCGACCCATCCCGCCGCCTCGAGCGGTGCAGCGAACGGGAGGCCGCCGAGGCCCTGTGGCACGGCGCGGACCGTGACCGCCCCGTCGAGCCCGGCGTTGACGACGGCCGTCCGCAGCGCCGTGACGGCCGTCCGGTCCAGCAGCCGGGGGACGGCCAGCAGCGCCAGCAGGGTCGCGATCAGCAGCACCGCGGTGCCCAGCAGCAGGCCCGCGTCCTGCCGTGTGCGGCGGCGCGTCACGAGCAGCGCGTCACCCGTGGTCGCGCGTGCGCGCGTCGCCAGCGTCGTCATCGGTCGTCTCCCATCCGCAGGGCCGCCCCGGAGGTGCGGCGCACCCCGGCGACGACGACCGCCGCGACGACCGCCGACGCGCCTGCGGCGACGGCGAACGTCTGCAGGGCCTGGTCCCCCCACACCCACACGAGCCAGGGATCCGGGGCGGGGGTGCGCCCGTCGGGCGACATCGTGAGCAGGGGTGCGACGACCGCGGCCAGGCCGTAGCCCGCCAGCATCCCGGAGAGCGCGCCGACGACGACCAGGACCGTGCTCTCGGCGAGCAGGCCGCCGACCAGCCCGGGGCGGGAGGCACCGATGGCCTGCAGGCGCGCCAGCTCGAGCCGGCGGGCGCGCACCGACGCCGCCGCGACCGAGCCCGCGCCGATCAGGACGAGGAGCGCTGCCGAGAAGCCCACGAGCGACAGGGCGACGGGCACCGCGACACTGATCGGTCCGGTCAGCGCCTTGTCCTGCTCGCCCGCACGGGTGCGCACGACGGCGTCGACGTCGGTCAGCCCGGCGGCGACGGTGGCACTCGTCGCCGCGGGTGCGGCGACCCACCACGCGTCGACCATGCCGGGCGGGCCGCCGCTCTCGAGCACCGCGCGCGTGAGCGTCGTGTGGTCCGCGAGGATCGCGATCCCGCGGGGCGCCCCCGGGACGTGGTCGACGTAGCGCACGACCCGGGCGTGGACGTTGACCCCGTTGATGCTCATCGTCAGGGCGCGCGCCGTGCCGTCCAGGCGGTCGTGCAGCGCGTGGCTCGCGACGACGGGGACGGAGCCTTGCGCCGGCCACGCCCGTGCCACCAGCCGGGCGGGCGCGCTCGACCAGGGGTTCACCTCCATGTTCGACTGCAGGTCCAGGGAGCCCGCTGGCGTGGACATCGTGCTCTCGACCTCCGCCAGGAAGATCCTGTCCTCCTGGTGCAGGCCGGCGGACCAGCCGCCGACGTCGACGGCGACGGCGGTGCTCGGCGCGTCCGGGACCTCTGACGCGAACCTGATGCCTTCGGAGCGGGCGACGGTGCGCACGCCGGTGATCGACAGCTCGACCGGGGCGAGCATCACACCGGTGCCGCCGCTGCGCTCCAGCGCGAACACGAGGTCGGGCGCAAGCTCCTCGACCGTCACGAGCGCGTCCACGGCGACGACGCGCAGGGTGCCCCTGCCGGCGGGCGGGATCTCGTAGACGAGGGGTTCCGACGCCCCGAGCAAGGTCGAGCGCGGCCCGAGCTGGGTGAGGACACCGCGCTCGTCCTCGACCGTCACACCGACGAGCGCCTTGCCCGTGGTCCCCTCGAGCGTGCCGACCGTGCCTTCGACCACCAGCCACTGCGAGTCGGGCGGCAGCGGGGTGCCGGCGTCGAGCGCGGGCTGCGACTCCGCGAGCTCATCGACCACCGCGCCCCACGGCACCGCACCGTGACCGCGCAGGTCCTGCGGCCGCGACGCGTCGACCGCGACGAGCCGTGCGGACACCCCGGCGGAGTTACCACGGGGACCGAGGGAGATGGGACGGTTCACGACAGGTTGACCGTGCGCGTCGTCGTGGGCGGCCGTCGCCTCGGCGAACATCGCCGAGGCCGTGAGCGCGGGGTCGGTGATCTCGTCCGCCCGCAGGTCGGTGCCCAGTGCGAGGTTCACCTGCTCGACCTGCGACGTGCGCCAGGTCGCCGCGAACCCGGTGGCGAAGGTGCCCGCCGTCACCGCGATCGTGACGACGAGGACGGTACCGGTGGTGACCGAGGAGCGCCGTGCGACCTGCCACGCCGCGAGCGGGACGACGAACGACCGTGCGCGTCCCGCCAGCCGCTCACCGACGCGTGCGACGGGCGCGACGGCGCGCAGCGCGACCGTCGCCGCCGCCAGCGTGACGAGCGCGGGGCCCGCCACGAGCACCGGGTCGATGCGGGGTCCGTCCACGCCGCCCGTCAGGGGCGAGCCGTACACGACGAGCTGCCACATCGCGAGCCCGCCCAGCGCCAGCAGAGCGACGTCGCCACCCACGCGCAGGATCCCGGCGTGCGCGGTCCCGGTCGTCGACCCCGCGGTGTGCCACGCGGGGACGCACAGCGTCACGGCCAGCACGCCGGCCATGGCGGCGCAGGCGAGCAGCGCGCCGTCGGGCACCCCCGGGTCCATCGCGTAGCCCGCGTCGGCCAGCAGGCCCGAGCGGCTCGCGAGATCGAGCACGAGGCCGGCGAGCCACGGCGAGACCAGCCAGGTGACCCCTGCGAGCGCGAGCGCCTCGAGCACCACCAGGGACCGGAGCTGTCGTGGCGAGGCGCCGCGTGCGGCGAGCAGCTCGCTCTCGACGGCCCGTCGCTCGGCCAGGAGCCGGGCCGTCAGGAGCATGACGGCGGCGGCGAGGGTCGCCAGCAGCAGCCCGATGGTGATGACCGCCGCGCGTGTGACGACGAGCTCGCGCCAGGTGGCGTCGATCGTGTCGTCGACGTCCGTGACGAGCCGTCCCCCGACGTCCCCGAGCGCCGCGGCGAGCGTCTCGCTGCCGTCGCGCATCTCGGCCCGCAGCTCGGCGATAGCCGCGTCCGAGGCGTCGGCGAGCTGCGGGTAGGTCAGCAGGTACGCCGTGTCGACCTTCTCGGGGCCGGCGAGCGCCGCGGGGTCCACGACCAGCGGACCCCATGCGGTGGTGGTGAACATGCCGGCACCGCCCGGGACGTTGAACCCCGGCTGGATCCCGCGGCCCCACAACCTGTCCCGGGACCACGCGCCGAGCGGGCGGGCCGCCTCGTGCGTCCCGACGACCACCCACGTGCGGTACTCGGTGGTGTCCCAGTCGCGGGCGTCGATGGTCGCGCCGACCTCCCACCCGCGTGCCTCGGCCGCGACGGCGGGCACGTTGACCTCGACCCGGCCGTCGTCGTCGACGGCTCGGTCCGGCCACCGGCCCGTGAGGAGGGTCGCGGCGTCGTGCGGGAGCGATGCGAGGTAGGTCAGCTCCGGCTGCGTCGCGTCGGGGGCCTTCGGCAGCGCGTGGATCGAGCCGATCAGCCACGTCTCGTCGGTGGTGGGCACGTCACCGGTGATCTCGGCGATCCCGGCCCGCGCGTCCTCGAGCACCGGCCCCACGTCCTCGCCACCGACCCACAGGGTCGACTCGATGCGCACCTGCGCGGGGTCGAGCCGGTCGAGCGCCTCCGGCACCGCGCGGGTCTCCGCGACGTTCAGCAGCCCGGCGAGCACGCCGACGAGCGTCGTCGCAGCGACGGCCACGACCGCCACGACGAGGACGACGGCTGCCTGGTCCCGCAGCCGGCCGCGGAAGAGCCGTGGACGCCAGCGCATCAGCGGTCGACGAGACGACCGTCGGCGAGGCGCACGACCCGGTCCGCCAGCGCCACCATCACCGGGTCGTGGGTCGACACGATCGCGGTCATGCCCTCGGCCTCGACGACCGCGCGGATGAGCGCCATGACGGCGCGGCCGGTCTCGGAGTCGAGCTGGCCGGTCGGCTCGTCGGCGATGAGCAGCCGCGGGGAGTTCGCCAGGGCACGGGCGATGGCGACGCGCTGCTGCTGACCTCCCGACAGCTGCCCCGGTCGCTGCTTGGCGTGCGGCCCCAGACCCACGAGGTCGAGCAGCAGCTCGACGCGCGCCTCGCGCTCGGCGACGGGCGTGCGCCGCATCCGCAGCGGCACGCCCACGTTCTCGGCGGCCGTCAGCACGGGGACGAGACCGAACGTCTGGAACACGAACGCGACGACGTCGCGGCGCAGCGACACCAGACCCCGCTCGTCCAGCGACGACACCTCGCGTCCGGCCACGACGATGCGCCCGGCGTCGGGCCGGTCGAGCCCGCCGATCGTGTTGAGCAGCGTCGTCTTGCCGGACCCGGAGCGTCCGACGAGGGCGACGAGCTCGCCCGGGGCCACCTCGAGCGAGATGTCCTGCAGCGCGTGCACCGCGGCGTGGCCCGAGCCGAAGGTGCGGTCCACGTGCTCCACGAGCACGAGGGGCCCGTCGCCCGTGCGGTCCGCGCTGCGCGGGTCGGTCGTGGTGGCGGTCATCGGGCTCTCCGTCCGTGTCCGGTGCGGTGCGCGTCGGACGAGGCGTCGTCCGCGCCGTCCTGGCCCCGACGGACCGCGACGTGCGACTGCTCGAGCGTGAGGCGCACGCGCCCGACCAGGTCGAGGGTCTCGCGGTACTCCTGGGGCAGCTGGATGCGTCCTGCGCGGTCGAGGACGGCGAACTCCTCGGCGACCTCGTGCTCGGTCCCGTCGTCGCGCGTCGCGGTGCGGCGCAGCACCTCCGAGCTGGTGCGGCCGTCCCGGATCTCGACGGTGCGCTGCACGTGGTCGCTCACGCTCGGGTCGTGCGTGACGACGACGACGGTCGTGCCCAGCTCGCGGTTGACCGAGCGCATCGCCTCGAGGACGTCGTTCGACGTCGCGGTGTCGAGCTCGCCCGTGGGTTCGTCGGCGAACAGGACGCGCGGGGAGTTGGCCAGGCCGACCGCGATCGCGACGCGCTGCTGCTCGCCGCCGGACATCTGGCCGGGCCGCCGGTCCGCGCAGTACGCGACGCCCAGCACGTCGAGCAGGGCCGCTGCCTCGGTGCGCCGCTGCTGCCGGGGGCGACCGGCGAGCGACATGGGCAGCTCGACGTTCTCCTGGGACGTCAGGTACGGCACGAGGTTGCGCGCCGTCTGCTGCCACACGAACCCGACGGTGGAGCGGCGGTACTCGACGCGCTCGCGGGCCGTCATCGTCATGAGGTCCCACTCGGCGACCCGGACGTTGCCGGCGGTGGGGACGTCGAGCCCGGACAGCACCGACAGCAGCGTCGACTTGCCGGAGCCGGACGCGCCGACGACGGCGACGAGCTCGCCCTCCTCGACGAGCAGGTCCAGGCCCTGCAGGGCCTGCACCTCGATGCCCTCGGACTGGTAGATGCGCACGAGGGACTCGCACACGATCAGCGACGTCCGCCCGAACGCCTCGGGACGTGCCCGGGCACGTTCCTCCAGCACGGCGAGGCTCGTCGGGGGCGCGTCCTGCACCGTCGACCTGTGGTCCATGGCTTGCTCCATCCTGGTCACCGTTCACCCACCCGCAGTACTTCTCCCAGCCGGTCCCGCCGCCGCACGGCCTGCTCCGCCGCGACGGCGACGACCAGCGCGAGGAGCAGGACGACCACCGCCGCCGCCACCGGCCACCACGTGAGGTCGACCGTGGCGCCCTCCGGCTCGGCCGTGAGCAGCGTCAGCCCCAGGGCGTCGCCGATCAGCGCCGGCACGCCCAGCCCGATCACGACCCCACCGACCAGCCCGCCCAGCACCAGCGGGGCGAGCTCGCCCAGCGTGGCCCAGCGCGCGGTGCGGGCGTCGAGCCCGAGCGTGCGCAGCGCCGACAGGGTCCGCCCGCGCTCGCGTGCCGTGGCGACGACGACGAGCACCAGGGCCAGGACCGACAGGGCCGCGAGGACACCGACCGAGGCGACGAGCATGGTGGTCAGCGCCGACGTCAGCGGGCCCTGCGACCACGCGGTCCACCAGCCGTCGCGCGTCGTCACGACGATGCCCGACGCGGCGGTCGGGGCGACGTCGGGGGCCTCGACCGCGGCCACCGCACCCGGGCCGGACACCCACGCACGGTCCACCCGCGGCGCCTGCTCGGTCACGTCCGCGAGCAGGTCACGGTCGACGACCACGAGCCCGTCGTCCTGGTCCCGCGCGCCGACGTTCGCGTCGACCGGTTCGCCCTTGTCGGGCGTCAGGTCCGTGGTGCCGCGCACGTCGACCGTCATCGTCCCGCTGAAGCCGGACATGAGGACCTCGGTGCCCTCGATCGCGGCCCGCTCGAGCAGCGCGGCGCTCACGAGCGCGGGCACGGAGCCGTCGGGTCCGGGTTCGCCGAGCGTCGCGAGCCCGTCGTCGACCGGCAGCCCCATGGACCGTCGCGCCTCGGCGAGCTCGGCGGCGTCCACGACGAGCAGCGTGGCCGTGACCCCGGTGAACTCGCCGAACGCACGGCGGGTCAGCTGGGTGCCCGTCGCGACGACGGTCACGCCCGGGTCGGCCGCGAGCCGCCCGAGCAGGTCGCCGCCCACCTCCGTGTCGAGCAGGCCGTCGAGGCGCACCGGTGCGCCGACGAGCTGGTCGGCGGCCAGGTGCTGACCGGACCGGATCGTGTGGACCAGGGTCCCGGACATCACGACGAGCGCGACGGCGACCGTGACGGTGAGCAGCGGCACGACCGCCGTCGTGGCGCCGTGGGCGCGGGCGACGGCCAGCGGCGCGGCGAGCCCGCGCGAGCGCGTCACCCACCGGCCGGCGGCACGGACCACCGCGGGGGAGACCCGCACGACGACCAGGGCGGCGGCGGAGGCCAGCAGCACGGGCGCGGCCGCGAGCAGCGGGTCCACCTCGCCCGAGCCGAGCGGGATGAGCCCGCGACCGCGGACGGAGACGACCGCGGCGACGGCGAGCAGCACCACGAGCGCCTCGGCGACGAGGCGCCGCACCCCCCGGCGTGCGCGCTGCGCCGCACGGACGCGTCGGTCGGCGGGCACGCGGCGGCCCGTCCACGCCTGCGCGGCCTCGCGCGCCGCGAGCACGGCCGGGGCGAGCGCGGCGACGACCCCGACGGACACGGCCAGCAGCGCGGACCCCGGCTGGTCGTACAGCAACGCGAGCACGGCGCCCGTCGCGATCACGCCGACGCCGACCACGACCGGCACGGACTCCAGCAGTGCGCGCGTCAGGATCGAGGCGATCGACGCCCCGCGCGCCCGCTCGGCCACGAGGAAGGGACGGCGTCGCGCGACCAGGAGGGACGCGGCGAGCACGAGGCACAGCGCCGCCGTGCTCGCGACTCCCGCGACGACCAGCGAGGCCTGGGCGCGTGCGGCGGACATGCGGGCGTCGAACGCCGCAACCACCTGCGGGAGCCCGCTGGAGAGCTGCCCGGTCCTGGCCGCGAAGGACATGACCTCGGACGTCAGGGCGTGCGCGTCGCCGAGTGACATCCCCTCGGTCCGCACGGCGGCGCGCGCCGTCCCGCCGACCTTCCCCCTGCCGGCGACCTCCACCATGTCGTCGACGGACTCGACGGGGACGTACGCCGCCGTGTGGAGGGCCGTCTTGGTCGTGGACGGGGAGGTGATCGGCCCGAGCAGCCCGGGCTGTCCGACCCAGACCTGGTCCTGCGCGTCGACGGGCTCGTACAGGCCGGTGATGACGACGTGGTCGAACCGGCTGTCCGTCCGCCGGTCGATCGTGTACGGCCCGTCCGCGAGCGTGATGTCCAGCGCGGCGGCCGTGGCGGTGCTCAGACCGACCTCGACCGTGGCGGGCGTCGGAACGTCCGGTGCTGCACCGTCGTCCTCGCCGGCCGCCTCGCCCTGCGCGTCCGCCGCCTCACCCTCCGCGTCCGCCGCCTCGTCCGCGTCGGGGAGCGCAGGGCTGGGCGCGGTGCCTGCGACCCAGCGGACCGGCGACGGGCTGCCCGGCGTCGCGACGTGCACGAGCTCGAGGGCGAACAGGCCGGCAGGCGAGTCGGCGACGACGTGTCCCGACCTCACCGTCACGACCGTCTCCTCGGTGGCGTCACCGAACTGCGACTCCAGCCACTGCGCCGCGGTGTACGCGTCGTCGACGGGACCCTCCGAGAGGTCGATCACCGGCGGTGGGACGGCGATGAGGTCGGCGTCGGTGCCGGCCGCACGGATGGTCTGGCGGACGGCCTCGTCCGCGGTCCGCTCGAGCAGGCGCGGCACCCCGAGCGTCAGGACGAGCGTCACCAGCAGCAGCAGCGCGGTGCCGACGAGCAGACCGGTGTCCTGCCTCGCGCGCCGCTTCGTGACGAGCAGGGCGTCGGCGCCGGTGGCGCGCACGCGCGTCGCGAGGGGGGTCACCGGTCGTCCCCCAGCCGCAGCAGCGTGCCCGAGGCGCGTCGGACCAGCGCCGCGGCGAGGACCGCGACGACGGCGCACGCGGCGAGCGTCAGGCCGCCCGTGATCGTGAGCGCGGCGACGTCGTCCCAGCTCGGTAGGGGTGCGGGCACCGGTGTCCGGCCGTCGGCGGACACCGTCAGGACGGGCGCGACGACCCGGGCCAGGCCGTAGCCGATCCCGAGGCCCGCGCCGGCACCGAGCGTCACCAGCAGCGCGTGCTCGCCCACGAGCCCGGCGACGAGCGACGGCCGCGCCGCACCGAGCGCCTGCAGGCGCGCCAGCTCCAGGCGACGCGAGCGCACGGCGGCCGTGGCGCTCGTGCCGAGCCCCACGAGGACCAGCACACCGGTCGCAGCGGTGACGAGGGACAACGCCGCAGGCACGGCAGCCCGCAGCGGGCCCGTCACGGCGGATGCGCGCTCGCTCACCCGCACGGTCGCGTCCCCGCCCGCGGCCGCCGCCACGGCCGCCGCGAGTGCCGGCGCGGCGTCGTCGGACGCCGTCAGCCACCACGCGTCGGCGAGGGTGTCGGTGCCGCCGGCCTCGACGATCGCCCGGCCCAGCGCGGTCCGGTCCACGAGCATGGCAGGCCCGCGCGGGCTCCCCGGCAGGTACGGGACGATGCCGTCGACCTGCAGCTTCACCGCGGCGTCGCCGACCCGCATCCAGAAGACGTCGACCGGTCCGCCGAGGACCGCGCTCTCGGCGAGCTCCTCGGTGATCACGGCCCGCACGACCCCCTGCGGTTCCCAGGCGTGCGCGACGAGACCGCCGTTGGTGCTCGTCATCCCCGTCATGTCGAACTCACCGTCGAGCACCAGCGCGTTCGTGGGCCGACCTGCCGGGTCGGGCGCCGTCGCCGCCGTGCCCGAGACCAACGAGCGGGTCGTGCCCTTGCTGGTCGTGTAGCCCTGCCAGGTGGCGCCGCTGAGGTCGACCGGCGTGCCGGCGCTCGACAGGGCCGCCTGCTCCTCGGTCGCCCCGGCGGCACGGTCGACGACGCGCGCGTCGTGCAGCGCCAGGCCGACGTGGCCGAGCCGCTCGCCGGGCCCCGTCGCGTCGGTGGCGGCGCGCGGCGGCTCGAGGAGGGTGATCGAGGCGGTGGCGGCGACGAGGCGCACCGTGCCCAGAGCCCGCGGCAGGGGCACCACGACCTCCTGCGGCACACCCAGGGTCTGCTTGGGCACGGTCACCCAGGACCGCAGGCCTGTGTCGTCCTCGACGGCCAGCCTGAGGTTGGCGGTGCCCACCGCGGCCGGCGCGGAGGCGGACGTCACGGTGGCGACGAGCCAGTGGGGGTCCCCGGGGAGCGGCGTGCCGGGGCTCTTCTCGACGGGCTTGCCGTGGCTCGTGACCGAGAGACCACCGACGACGTTGGGCCAGCCCGGCTGCGAGCGGCCCCGCAGCGCCTCCGGGTGGTCGGTGTCGACGGCGAGGAGCTGCGTGTCGACCAGGGCGCTGCCGCGGTCGGTGCCGAGCGACTGCCCGACGACCACGGGCCGCTGGCCGACGGGTTGCACACGGGTGCCCGCAGGGGCGTCCGCGACGGCCGCGCGGACGTCCGCCGACGTCGTCAGCGGTTCACCGCGCTGGACGTCGACACGGGCGTCGGTGCCCACCGCGGCGTCGACCTGCTCGAGCTGTGACGTGCGCCAGGTCGTCTGGAACGCGTGCGAGAACGTGGCGGCGGCCACGGCGAGGACGACGACGAGCGTCGTGCCGGCCGCGGCGGCGGGACGGCGTGCCACCTGCCAGGCGGCGAGCGGGGCGACCAGCGAGCGGCTGCGGTCGGCGAGCGCGTCGGCGACGCGAGCGACGGGCGTGACGAGGCGCAGCGCGAGCACCGCGGCCCCGAGCGCGACCAGGGCCGGCCCGGCCACGAGGACGGGATCGAGGCGCACACCCGACGCCGACGTCGACGCCGTCAGCGGGGCGCCGTAGTCGAGCAGCTGCCACAGCGTGACCCCGGCGAGTGCCACGAGGGCGAGGTCCGCACCCGTGCGGACGAGCCCGACGTGCGCGGACGAGCTCGACGAGCCGCTGACGTGCCACGAGGGCACGACGAGGGCCACGGCCAGGACGGTCGCGACGGCGGCGCACGCGAGCCACACCGACGGCGGCACACCGGGCGGCGTGTGGAGCCCGGCGGTGTCGAGCCCGCCGTACGCGGCGAGCCACGAGAAGGCGCCGCGCGCGAGCCACGGGGCGACGCCGGCCGCGACGGCGGCCAGGACCACCGCCTCGAGGACGGCGAGCGACCTGAGCTGGCTCGGCGAGGCGCCGCGCGCGGCGACGAGCTCGCCTTCGGAGGCACGCCGCTCCCCGAGCATGCGGGCGGCGAGCAGCATGACGGTCGTCGCCAGCACGACGAGGAGCAGCCCGACCACGATCACGCCGACGCGCGTCACCGCGAGCTCACGCCACGCCGCGTCGATGGTCTCGTCGAGCGTGGTGCGCACCGCGCCGCTGACGTCGGCCTCGCCGAGCGCCTTGGCCAGGAGCACCTGCGCCGAGTCGAGCGCCTCCCGCGTCGCCGGGACCGCGCCGCGGGGGGCGTCGGCGACCTGCGGGGTGACGTACAGCTGCGCCGTGTCGACCAGGCCCTCGCCGAGCAGCGCCTCGGGCGCGACGATCATGGGTCCCCACAGGTCGGTGAGGATCTTGCCCATCGTGCCGGGCACGGGGAACGCCCCGTCGTGCGAGGTGCCGCCCAGCCGGTCCCGCTTCCACTCCGTCGCCGTGCCGGTGATCCGGTGCGTGCCGACGACGAGCCACGTGTCCGTCGTCTCCGCGCCGGTCACGTGCACCGGTACCTGGCTGCCGACGCTCCACCCGTACCGCTGCGCGGCCACCTGCGGGACGTTGACCAGCAGCAGACCGGCGTCGTCCCGCGCGCGGTCGGGCCAGGTCCCGGACAGCAGGTCCGCCTGCTCGGGTACCAGCGGGGTGCTGGCGGCGTACGCGAGCGGGTCCGCGGGCGTCCCGTCGGGGCGGGGCAGCGACCACAGGCGGCCGTGCAGCCACGCCTCGCTCTCGGCGGGCAGGTCGCCCAGCACCCCGGTCAGGGCCCGCTCGGCCGCGGTGAGCGCAGCCGCGGAGTCCTTGTTGCGCACCCGGATGTTGGCCTCGAGCGTCACCGCCGAGTCGGGCGCCCGCGCGATCGCCGCGTCGAGCGCGTCGTTGCTCGTGACGTCGAGGAGGAACGCGAAGGTGCCGAGCAGGGTGGTGGCGACGAACGTGACCAGGGCGACCGTCGCGACGACCGCGGCCTGGTCGCGCAGCCGTCCGAGGAGGATCCGCGACCGCCACCCCATCCGGCCCACCTCCCGCAGCATCGCTGACCGCCCGGTGCGGCTCGGCTGACGGCGATGCTAGGCGACACGAAGCCGCAGGTGGATGCTGCTTCAACACCCGTTCGAGTGACACAAAAGGTTGGGGAGCAACGGGGGTGGATTCACCCTCTCGGGTGCGTCGTCGCGCCTCCCGCGCGAGCGACCCGTCACGGACCGCCGACCCGCAGGACCTGCCCCAGGCTGTCGCGGCGTCGCGCCCCCTGCTCCACCACGACGGCCACGAGCACGGCCAGCACCAGCACGGCGACCGCTGCCACCACGGGCCACCACGTCAGGTCCACCGTGGTCCCCTGCGGCTCGCCCGTCAGACGGCGCAGGCCGAGCGACCCCCCGATCAGGGCAGGCAGGCCGAGCCCGATCGCGCACCCGCCGACGAGACCGCCGACGACGAGGGGGGCGAGCTCCCCGAGCGTCGCCCGGCGCGCGGTCCGCAGGTCCATGCCGAGCGTGCGCAGCGCGGACACCGTGCGGCCGCGCTCGCGGGACGTCGCGACGACCACCAGGACGACCGCGAGCACCGCGAGGACGGCGAGGACGCCGGCGGCGGCGAGCAGCAGGGACGTCATGGCGGCCGGGACGGGGGAGTGCGACCACGCCTGGAACCAGCCGTCGCGGGTGGTGACGGTCAGCCCGGAGGTCGCGACCGGACCGACGGCGGCGGTGGCGACCGCCTCGACCGCCCCCGGACCGGCGACCCACGCCCGGTCGACGCGGACCTCCTGCTCGGGCTCGGCGGCCAGCCGGTCGCGGTCGACGACGACGATCCCGTCGTCGGCCGAGCGGACCGGCAGGGAGGCACGTGCGTCCAGCGGCGGCGCGCCCCGGTCCGGTGGCAGGTCCGTCGCCCCGCGCAGGTCCAGGCGGATCGTGCCGGTGACGCCCGTCATGGCGATCTCGGTGCCCGTCAGCGCGGCCACCTCGAGCAGCGCGGGGCTGGCGAGCGCGGGGACGGCCCCGCCCTGCCCGGGCTCCCCGAGCGTGGCCAGGCCCGGGACCTCGCGCAGGCCGAGCTCGCGGCGCACCGTGGCGAGCTCGGCCGCGTCGACGACCAGCAGCGTGGCCGTGAGCCCGGTGCGCTCGCCGAACGTCCGCCGGCTCAGCTGGGCGCCCGCGGCCACGGCGGTGACACCGGGCTCGTCGCCCAGGGTCTCCAGCAGCGTCTGGCCCGCCGGTGTCCCCATCGGCCCGTCGATGCGGACGGGGGCGCCGACGAGCTCGTCCGCTGCGAGCTGCTGCCCCGTCCGCACGGTCTGCACGAGCGTCCCGGACAGCACGAGGAGCGCCACCGCCACGGTCGTGGCCAGCAGCGGGACGACGGCCGTCGCGGCGGCGTGCGCGCGCGCCGCCGCGAGCGGTGCCGACAGCCCACGGGACCGGACGGCCCACCGGCCGGCCACCCGGACGACCGTGGGGGAGAGCCGCACCACGACGAGCGCGGCCGCACCGGCGACGAGCGCCGGTGCCGCCGCCAGCAGCGGGTCGATCCCGCCCGACGCCAGCGGCACGACGCCGCGCCCGCGCACCGAGACCACGGCGGCGACGGCCAGGACGACCACGACCGCCTCGGCGACGCGACGGCGGGCGTGGCCGCGGGCCCGCTCCGCTGCGCGCTCCTCACGGTCGGCCGGGACGCGCCGCCCGTTCCACGCGGTCGCGGCCTGGAGCGTCGCGAGGACGGCGGGGGCACCGGCGGCGACGCCCGCGACGGCGAGGGCGAGCGTCACCGACGCCTCCTGCTCGGGCAGCCACCACTCGACGGCAGCGGCCGCCAGCACACCGACGAGGACCACGACCGGCACGGTCTCGAGCAGCGACCGCAGGGCGACGGAGACGAGGGACGCGCCCCGGGCCCGCTCGGCGGCCACGAGGTCGCGCCGCCGGCCGGCGAGGAGCGACGCGCTGAGCACGAGGCACAGCGCGGCGGCCGTGGCCACACCGGCGAGCACCAGGGACGCCTGGGCGCGCGCGGCGGACATCCGTGCGTCGAACGCCGCGACGACGCCGGGGAGGCGGGTCGTCACCCCGCCCGACCGGGCCGAGAGCGACTCGACCGCCTCGACGAGGGTGTGCGCGTCGGCCACCGTCATGCCGTCGGTGCGGACGGCGGCACGCGCGGCCACGGACACGTCCCGGCGCCCCACCGCCGTCACCAGGTCACCGACGGACCCCGCAGGGACGTACGCCGACACCTGCATCGTCGTCCTGGCGCCCGGAGGTGCCGCGCGCACCGCGAGCAGGCCCGGCGAGTCGAGCCACAGCGACGCCGCCGGGTCCGCCGGTTCGTACAGCCCCGTCACCACGAGGTCGAGGCGCTGCCCGGCCTGTTCCCGGCGGAGCACGACCAGTCCGTCGTCGAGCGCCAGTCCCAGGTCCTCGGCCGCGACCGCGCTCAGCCCGACCTGGACGGTCCGCGTCTGCCGGCCGTCGACCGGGTCGAACACACCCTGCGCCGCCGGGGCGACCGCGGTGGGCTCCGTGCCGGCGACCCACCGCACCGGTGCGGCGTCCTGACCCGGGACGGCGACGTGGACGAGGGTCGCGGCGACGTCCCCCGCAGGGGTCGGGACCGTCAGGTGCCCGGTGCGCAGCGTCACGACCGGGTCGTGGATGCGGTCCCCGAACGCCGAAGCCAGCCACGCGGCGGCGTCGTGGCCGACGTCGGCGAGGTCCTCGCCCTGCAACTGCTCGGGGGCGACGGCCGCCACGAGGTCGGCGTCGAAGCCCGCCACGGTGATCGTCTCCCGCAGGGCGGCGTCGGCCGCGCGCTCGACCAGGCGTGGCACGGCGAGCGTCAGCACGAGCGCGCACAGGAGCAGCACCGCCGATCCCGCGAGCAGGCCGACGTCCTGGACGGCGCGCCGCCGGGTGACGAGCCAGGCGCCGGCCGTGGCCGCGCGCAGGCGGGTGCGGGCGCTCACCGGTCGTCCCCCATCCGCAGCAGGGCACCCGACGCCCGCCGCACCAGCAGCGCGGCGAGCGCGCCGACGACCGCGCACGCCCCCAGCGCCAGGCCGGCGGTGAGGAGCAGCACGGGACCCGCGTGCCACGCCGGGACCGGCTGCGGCACCGGCGCCGCGCCGTCGGGGGAGACCGTCAGGAGCGGGGCGACCACGCGCGTCAGCAGGTACCCGATCACGAGGCCCGTGCTCGACCCGAGCGCGACGAGCAGCGCGTGCTCACCCACGAGGCCGGTCACGAGCGTGGGCCGCGCCGCTCCGAGCGCCTGCAGGCGGGCCAGCTCCAGGCGGCGTGAGCGGACCGACGCGGCGGCGCTCGCACCGAGCCCGACCAGTGCGAGCAGCGCCGTGGCCACCGTGACCAGCCCGAGCGAGGCCGGCACGCTGCTGCTCAGGGCGCCGGTCACCGCCTCGTCCCCTGCCGTGACGCGCACCGTGGGGCTCGCGCCGAGCGCGTCGGCGAGCTGTGCCGCCGTGCGGGCCGCGGTGACGTCGGGCGCCGTCAGCCACCAGGCGTCGACGAGCGGGTCGGTGCCGCCGGCCTCGACCGTGGCCCGCGCGAGTGCCGTCCGGTCGGCGAGCACGGCGGGCCCCCGCGGGGTCCCGGGCACGTACGGCACGAGCGCGGTCGCCCGGGCGCGCACGACCCCGTCGCCCGTCCCCAGCCGGAACTCGGCCCCGACCGTGATCTCGCCGCGCTCGGCGAGGTCGCGCGTCATGACGACGGGTACCGGGCCGACCGACGGCCAGCTGTGCGCCGCCAGGAGCGCGCCGTCCCGGGCGGCGACCTCCAGGTCGAACGTGCCGCGCAGCACCAGCGCGTCGGGCGGGACCGCTGCCGCGGCGTCGAGGCCGTCACGGTCCGTCCTGAGCCCGGAGCCCGTCGCACCGGTGCCCGCGCCGGCCCGCCAGCTCGTGTCCCGCAGGTCCACGCGCACGCCGCGGTCACGCGCGTCCAGGGCGGCGCCCAGCGTGGTCAGGCGCGCCGTGCGGTCCACGACCCGCACGTCGCCCACCGCCACCCCGAGGTCACCGAGCGGGGGTGGGGCGTTCGCCACGTTCGCGGCGCGCGGGGGTGCGGGGCCGGAGGCGAGGACCGCCCGCAGCGCGACGACGCGCAGCGGCCCGTGCGCCCGGGGGACCTCCACGGCCACCGTCGAGGGGTCCGTCAGGTCCGTGACCGACGCGGTGAGCCACGCCTGCACGCCGGCGTCGTCCTCGACCGCCAGCATCACGAGGGCCGTGCCCTCCAGGTCCGGGCCCGCCAGGGGCACCACCCGGGCCGTGAGCCACTGCGGGTCGCCCGGGAGCGGGACGCCTGTGGCACCGGACGCCGCCGCGTCCGACCGCTCGCCGGCCAGCCCGTCCAGCAGCGTGGCCCAGGACGGGTCGACGCGCCCGCGCAGCGCCTCGGGGTGCCGGGTGTCGACGCCGGTCAGGTGCGTGTCCAGCCCGTACGTCGGGATCGCGCTCGACCTGGAGCCCCCGACCGTGCCACCCCTGTCGGTGACGGCCTGCGGCCGGGTGCCGTCCGGTGCCTGCGCGAGGGCGGTGCGCACGTCCGCCGAGACCGTCAGCGGCTCGGTGCGCGAGGCCGCGAACCGGATGTCGGTGCCGACGGCGAGGTCGACCTGCTCGAGCTGCGAGACGCGCCACGTCGCGGCGAACGCCTGCGCGAAGGTGGCCGTCGCCACCGCGAGGACCACGACGAGGGTCGTGGCGGTCGCGGTGACGGTCCGGCGGGACACCTGCCAGGCGGTGAGCGGTGCGAGCAGGGACGTGCTCCGGCTCGCGAGCGCGTCGACCCCGCGCGCCACGGGACCCACCAGGCGCAGCGAGAGGACCGCGACCGCGAGCGTGACGACGGCGGGTCCGGCGACGAGCACGGGGTCCAGGCGTGCCGCCGACGGGCCGTGCGTCAGCGGTCCGCCGTGCGCGAGCAGCTGCTGCAGCGTGACGGCCCCGAGCACGACCAGGCCCACGTCGGTGCCCGCCGCGACGAGGCGGGTGTGCGGGGAGGCGCTCGACGAGCCGCGCGTGTGCCACGCCGGCACCACCAGCACGACGGCCAGCACCAGCGCAGCGGCGCCGCACGCGAGCCACACCGGGACGGGCACTCCCGGCGGGACGCGCACCCCCGCCGCGCCCAGGGCGGAGCTCTCGAGCAGCTGCGTGAACGCGACCCGCGCCGCCCACGGTGCCGTCGCCGTGACGGCCGCGGCGAGGACGCACGCCTCGACCACTGCCGGCGAGCGCAGCTGCGCAGGGGTCGCTCCGCGCGCGACCAGCAGCGCGCCGTCACCGCGCCGACGCTCCGCGACCGCACGTGCGGCCAGCAGCATCACGGTCGTCGCCAGGACGGCCAGCAGGAGCCCGGCGACGGTCACGCTCACGCGCGTGACGGCGAGCTGCCGGACGGCGCCGTCCACCGTGTCGCCGAGCCGGGTCTGCACGGTCCCGACCGCCCGCACCGGCTGCAGCGCGGCCGACAGCAGCGGTTGTGCCGCGGCGAGCCGGTCCCGCGCCTGAGCGAGCTCGCCGCGCGGCGCGGCGGACAGGTCGGGTGTGGCGACGAGGTGGATCCGCTGCGCGGCACCGGGTTCGAGCAGCGCGTCCGCGGCGACGACCACGGGTCCCCACGCGTCGGTGGTGCTGTAGCCGCGCGACCCCGGCACGGGGAAGTCGCGCGCGTGCCCCGCCCCGTCGAGCAGGTCCCGTGACCACGTCACCGCGGGCCCCGTGAGCTCGTGCGTCCCGACGACCATCCAGCTGTCGGTCCGCGCGTTGCCGATGGTGCTGACCGGCACCTCGGAACCCACCCGCCAGCCGTAGCGCTCCGCGGCGACGGCCGGCACGTTGACCTGGAGGCGGCCGGCGTCGTCGCGGGGCGCAACGGGCCACCCACCGGACAGGAGGTTCGCGTGCTCCGGCACCTGCGGCGTGCTCAGGGGGTAGGCGAGGGGGCGCTGGGCCCCGGTGCCGTCGGCCGGTGCGACGCGCCACAGGTGGCCGGTCAGCCAGACGCCGCGGTCGTACGGGATGTCGCCCAGGGTCGAGCGCAGCGTGTCCTCCGCGGCCTCGAGCGTGGCCCGCACGTCACGGTCGCCGACGTCCACGACGGCCTCGAGGTCCAGGTCGGCGGCCGGGGCGCGGGACAGTGCGGCGTCGACCGCGTCCTGGCCGGTCACGTCGACGAGGAACGCGAAGGTGCCCAGCAGCGTGGTGGCGGCGAACGCCACGACGGCGGCGGTCGCGAGGACGGCGGTCTGGTCACGCAGGCGCCCGAGGAGCACCTGCGAGCGCCAGCCCATGCGTGCACCTCCCGTGTCGCGTCCGTGCCCGGACGACTGACGGCGATGCTAGGGGCGACGAATCCGCACGTGAGGGCTGCGGGAGAACCCGTTCGGGTGACACCGGAGGTTGGGTCCGCAGCGGGGTGGATCCGTCCGGGGTGCCCCGGTCGACGGCGCGACCCGGGCACCCCGGGCGCTCACGCCTGCGGCGGCCGCGTCATCGCGAGCACGTCGAGCGCCGTGTCGAGCTGCTCGATCGTCAGCTCGCCCCGCTCGACGAAGCCGAGGTCGATCGTCGCCTGGCGGATGGTGACTCCCGCCCGGACGGCGTGCTTGGCGATCTTCGCGGCGTTCTCGTAGCCGATCGTCCGGTTGAGCGGCGTGACGATCGACGGCGAGGACTCGGCGAGCGCGCGGGCGCGCTCGACGTTGGGCGTCGTGCCTGCGACGGTGCGGTCGGCCAGCACGCGCGACGCGTTGGCCAGCAGGCGGATCGACTCGAGCACGGCCGACGCGATGACGGGGATCTGCACGTTGAGCTCGAACGAGCCCGACGCACCGGCCCACGCGACCGTCGCGTCGTTGCCCACGACGCGCGAGCAGACCATGAGCACGGCCTCCGGGACGACCGGGTTGACCTTGCCGGGCATGATCGACGAGCCGGGCTGCAGGTCGGGCAGTGCGATCTCGCCGAGCCCCGTGTTGGGGCCGGACCCCATCCAGCGCAGGTCGTTGCAGATCTTCGTCAGGCTCACGGCGATCGTGCGCAGCGCGCCCGACAGCTCGACGAGGCCGTCGCGCGACGACTGCGCCTCGAAGTGGTCGCGCGCCTCGGTCAGCGGCAGCCCCGTGTCCTCGACGAGCAGCGCGATGACCCGCTGCGGGAACCCGGCGGGGGTGTTGATGCCCGTGCCGACGGCCGTGCCGCCCAGGGGCACCTCGGCGGCGCGCGGCAGCGCCGCCTGCAGGCGCTCGACGCCGTAGCGCATCGCGGCGGCGTACCCACCGAACTCCTGGCCGAGGGTCACCGGGGTCGCGTCCATGAGGTGGGTGCGACCGGACTTCACGACCTGCGCCCACGCGGTCGCCTTCTCCTCGAGCGCGCCCGCGAGGTGCTCGAGCGCCGGGACGAGGTCGCGGACGACGCCGGCGGTGGCGGCCACGTGCACCGACGTCGGGAAGACGTCGTTCGACGACTGCGACGCGTTGACGTGGTCGTTCGGGTGCACGGCGCGCCCCAGCAGGCGGGTCGCCAGCGTCGCCAGGACCTCGTTGGTGTTCATGTTCGAGCTGGTGCCCGAGCCCGTCTGGTACACGTCGACCGGGAAGTGGGCGTCGTGGACGCCCGAGGCGACCTCGTCCGCGGCCGAGGCGATCGCGTCGGCCACGTCCTGCGGCAGCACGCCCAGCTCGGCGTTCGCGCGCGCGGCCGCCTTCTTCACGCGGGCGAGCGCCTCGATGTGGCCGCGCTCGAGCGTGCTGCCCGAGATCGGGAAGTTCTCGACCGCGCGCTGGGTCTGCGCGCGGTACAGCGCGTGGGCGGGGACGCGCACCTCGCCCATCGTGTCGTGCTCGATGCGGTACGCGGGCTGGGCCTCGGCCGCGACGTCGGGACCGTTCGTGTCAGTCATGCGCCCATCCTTCCACCGCCGTCGCGTCGGGGCGCGCAGGCTTCCGGTGGCGGAACGCTGCAGGTCGTAGTCATATGTGAAGCACCGAAAGACCCTTCCGACGACGCGAGAGGTCAGGTACCCCGGTGCAACGACGCACAGCCCTCCTCGCCCTGGCGTTGGTGGCCCCGTTGGCCGCCTGCGCGTCGGCCGAGGCCGGGCCGCCCACGCTCACGTGGTACATCAACCCCGACTCCGGCGGGCAGGCACGCATCGCGGCCGAGTGCAGCGAGGAGTCCGACGGCGCGTACCGCCTCGACGTCGCACTCCTGCCGCGCGACGCTCCGGGCCAGCGCGAGCAGCTGGTCCGGCGGCTCGCGGCCAACGACACGTCGATCGACCTCATGAGCATCGACCCGCCGTTCGTCCCGGAGTTCTCCAACGCGGGCTTCCTGGCCGAGATCCCGGACGACGTGGCGCAGACCGTCACGCAGGACGTGGCCGAGGGGGCCGTCGCGGCGGCCACGTACGGCGACGAGCTCGTCGTCGTGCCGTTCTGGGCCAACACGCAGCTGCTCTGGTACCGCAAGTCCGTGGCCGAGGCCGCAGGCCTGGACATGTCGCAGCCGGTCACGTGGGACCAGATCATCGACGCGGCCGAGCAGCAGGACGTCACGGTCGCGGTCCAGGGCACGCGCGCCGAGTCGCTCACCGTGTGGGTCAACGCGCTGGTCGAGTCCGCCGGCGGGCACATCCTCGAGAACCCCGACGAGGAGGACCCGCAGGCCGTCACGCCGAGCCTCGACAGCGACGCCGGCCGCACCGCTGCGCAGATCATGTCGGACCTCGCCGCCTCGGGTGTCGGGGGGCCGCAGCTCTCCAACGCCGACGAGGACATCAACGCCTCGATGTTCGAGGGCGACTCCGCGGGCTTCATGGTCAACTGGCCGTTCGTCTGGCAGCGCGCCAACGCGGGCGTCGAGTCCGGCAGCCTCGACCAGTCGGTCGTCGACGACTACGGCTGGGCGCAGTACCCGCAGGCGGTCGAGGGTGAGCAGTCCCGCCCGCCGATCGGGGGCGTCACGCTCGGCGTCAGCGCGTTCAGCGAGAACCCCGACCTGGCGTTCGAGGCCGCGCAGTGCATCGTCCAGCCCGAGAAGCAGGCGGCGTACTACCTGTCGGACGGCAACCCGCCCGGGTCGCTCGTGGCGTTCGACGACCCCGAGGTGCAGGAGGCCTTCCCGATGGCCGACCTCATCCGCGAGTCGCTGCAGAATGCCGCACCACGGCCGCAGACGCCGTTCTACAACGAGGTGTCGACGAGCGTGCAGCGCACGTGGCACTCGCCCCGCAGCGTCTCCCCGGACTCCACCCCGGCCTCCGGCGACACGCTCATCACCGACGTCCTGCAGGGGAGGGCACTGCTGTGAGCGCCGCGACCACCACCGTCCCCGCCGCGGCTGACGCGGCCACCGACCGGCCCCGCAAGCCGCGCCGGTCGGACCGGGCGCGCCAGGAGGCCCGGCTCGGGCTGCTGCTGTGCGCGCCCGCGATCCTCGTCCTCGTCGCCGTCGTGGGCTACCCGATCCTGCAGGCCGTGTGGGACTCGCTGTACAGCTACAAGCTCACCAACCCCGACGCCCGGCGGTTCGTCGGCCTGGAGAACTACGCGCTGATCCTGTCCGACTCGATCTGGTGGCAGGCGCTGTGGGTGACCGTGCTCATCACGGTCGTCACCGTGGTGGTCGAGCTCGTCCTCGGGTTCGCCCTGGCGCTGGTGATGAACAACGCGCTGAGCACCATGCGTCCCACGCTGCGCACGGCGATCCTCATCCCGTACGCGATCATCACGGTCGTCTCGGCGTTCGCGTTCCGGTTCATGTTCGACCTGACCAGCGGGTTCATGAACAGCTGGCTGCCGTTCGTGCCCGACGACCTGGACTGGTTCGCGTCGTTCGGCACCGCGATCACGGTCATCTGCATCTCGGAGATCTGGAAGACGACGCCGTTCATCTCGCTGCTGCTGCTGTCGGGGCTCGCGCAGGTCCCGGGCGAGCTGCAGGAGGCGGCGAAGGTCGACGGCGCCACCTGGTGGCAGCGGATGCGTCGCGTGACGATCCCGAACATGAAGGCCGCGATCATGGTCGCGCTGCTGTTCCGGGCCCTCGACGCGTTCCGCATCTTCGACAACATCTTCATCATGACGAACGGCGCGGCGGGCACCGAGTCGGTGTCGTTCCTGGCCTACCGGCAGACCATCCAGCGCCTGGAGATCGGCATCGGCTCGGCGGTGTCCGTGCTGCTGACCATCTGCGTCGCGCTCATCGCGCTGGTGTTCGTCAAAGGCTTCAAGGTCAACCTGGCGGCGTCGACGAGGGCGGGACGATGAGCGGGCGGACGAAGGCGTGGTGGTGGGTCGGCGGGATCCTGATCGTCCTGTACTGCCTGTTCCCGGTGGCGTGGATCGTGTCGCTGTCGCTCAAGGCGCCGGCCGACCTCGACGACGGGTCGTTCCTGCCCACGGCGGTGTCGTGGCAGAACTACCAGCTCATCCTCACCGGTGACGCGTCCGAGCTGTTCCTGCCGGCGCTGCGCAACTCTGTGGGCATCTGCCTCATCGCCACCGGGATCGCGGTCGTGCTGGCGGCGCTGTGCGCGTACGCGGTCGCCCGCCTCGACTTCCCCGGCAAGGCGCTGGTGCTCGGCCTCGCGCTCGGGGTGTCGATGTTCCCCGTCATCTCGATCGTCACGCCGCTGTTCAACATCTGGCGTGCGATCGGGTTGTTCGACACGTGGCCCGGCCTGATCATCCCGTACCTGTCGATCACGCTGCCGCTGTCGATCTGGACCCTGACCGCGTTCTTCCGGGAGATCCCCTGGGAGATGGAGCAGGCCGCACAGGTCGACGGCGCGACGACCGCCCAGGCGTTCCGCAAGGTCATCGTGCCGCTCGCAGGCCCGGGTGTGGCGACCACCGCGATCATCGCGTTCTTCCTCGCGTGGAACGACTTCGTCTACGGGATCTCGCTGACGTCCACCGAGCGCGCCCGGCCCGTGCCGGCTGCGCTCGCGTTCTTCACCGGTGCCTCGCAGTTCGAGGAGCCCACGGGGGCCATCTCGGCCGCCGCCGTCATCGTCACCATCCCCGTCGTCGTGCTGGTGCTGCTGTTCCAGCGTCAGATCGTCGCCGGACTCACCCAGGGCGCCGTCAAGGGCTGACCCGTCCGACGTCCGAAGGAGGACCGTCATGGCATCGATCACGCTGAAGAACGTCGTGAAGAAGTACGGCGACGGGTACCCGGCCGTGAACGACGTGAGCCTCGACATCGACGACGGCGAGTTCGTCATCCTCGTCGGGCCGTCCGGCTGCGGGAAGTCCACGCTGCTGCGGATGGTCGTCGGGCTGGAGGACATCAGCGACGGCGAGATCGTGATCGACGGCGACGTGGTCAACGACAAGGCGCCGCGTGACCGCAAGCTCGCGATGGTGTTCCAGAACTACGCGCTGTACCCGCACCTCACCGTGTTCGAGAACATCGCGTTCCCGCTGCGCCTGGACAAGGGCAAGTTCTCCGAGGACGAGGTCCGCACACGTGTCGAGAAGGCCGCCGACACGCTCGAGCTGCGCGAGCACCTCGACCGCAAGCCCGCGAACCTGTCCGGCGGCCAGCGCCAGCGCGTCGCCATGGGGCGCGCCATCGTCCGCGAAGCGCGCGCGTTCCTGTTCGACGAGCCGCTGTCGAACCTCGACGCCAAGCTCCGCGGCCAGATGCGCACCGAGATCGCCCGCATGCAGCGCCGGCTCGGCACCACGACGATCTACGTGACGCACGACCAGACTGAGGCGATGACGCTGGGCGACCGTGTCGCCGTCCTCAAGAAGGGTGTGCTGCAGCAGGCCGCCAGCCCGCGGGCGCTGTACGACCAGCCCGTCAACCTGTTCGTCGCCGGCTTCATCGGCTCGCCGCCCATGAACTTCCTGCCCGGGGAGGTCGACGGCGACGTGCTGCGCCTCCCGCTCGCGGAGGTCCCGCTGACGGACGACCTGCGCACGCGGATCGGGAGCCGCGACCTCGTCATCGTCGGCCTGCGGCCCGAGCACATCGAGGACTCCGACACCCTCGACGACGACACGCGTGCCAAGGGCGTGACGTTCGAGGCGGACGTCGACGTGGTCGAGTGGCTCGGCCCCGAGCTCTACGCGTACATCCCGTTCGAGACACGCGGCGAGGTCGCTGAGACGCTGACCGAGCTCGACCGGGACCTCGACGGCGAAGGCATGCGCACGCAGTTCATCGCGGCGCTCGGCGCCGAGTCGCACGTGCGTGACGGTGACGCCGCCGAGCTGTGGTTCGACCCGGCGCGGCTGATGATCTTCGACCCCGAGACGGGCGACAACCTCACCTACGACGCGGACGCGGCGAAGAAGGCCGACGAGGACAGCGTCGAGGAGCGTCGGCGCGCGACCGAGCGGGCGCGCAAGCGCGTAGACCGCACCCCCGAGCGCACCGAGACCACCCCCACCCCAGCCGCCTAACCCCAACCCACCCCAACACCCCAACACCCACCCCAGCCGCCGAACTCGACGTTCGGCGGCTTCTGGAGGTCCGATCGCCGCCGAACTGCGAGGTCGGTCGAGTGGTGTCCCGAAGGGTGGACGGTCAGTCAGTCGAGGGTGGGACGACGCCCATGCCTGCGCCGATGTCGCCGATCACGCGGGCGAGGCGGGCGCGGCCGTCGGCGAGGGTGTACTCGAGCGCCACGATCGCGCAGCGCCCGGCGGCGATCTCGTCCGCGAGCGACACCGAGTAGCCGTGCAGCTGCCGTGCGGTGTGCAGCACGTGCTCGTGGCCGAGCGTCGCGGCGTCGAACGAGTCGAGCGGGCGGCCCGAGGCGGTCAGCCCCACGATCGACGGGATCACGCGGTCGACCACGGCCTGCACGAACCCCGGGGGCACGTTGCCGTTCGTCATGGCGTCGACGGTGGCCGCGACCGCACCGCAGGAGTCGTGCGCGAGGACCACGACGAGCGGTGCACCGAGCACCGTGACCCCGTACTCGATCGACCCGATGACGGTCGTGTCCAGCACGTGGCCGGCGGTGCGGACGACGAACAGGTCACCCAGGCCCTGGTCGAAGATGATCTCGGCCGCGACGCGGCTGTCGGAGCACCCGAACACGACGGCGAACGGGTGCTGCTGCGCGCTGAGCTCGGCACGCCGGTCGATGCCCTGCGACGGGTGCACCATGCGGTCCTCGACGAACCGCAGGTTGCCGGCGCACAGCTCCGCCCAGGCGGCTGCGGGTGTCGTCGGAGCAGTCGTGGCGGCGGTCATACGCCGGCCCCCTTCGTGTCGCTGGTGACCGGCGCGCTGTCGAGCTCGTCGCGCCGCGGCGGGTTCGCGCCCGCTCGGGACACCGTGATCGCGGCGATCCGGGCGCAGCGTTCCAGCACGTCCTGGACGGTCGTCGCGTCCGCGTCGTGCAGCGCGGCGCGCCGTGCCGCACCGAGCAGACCGGCCGTCCACAGGCCGTCGATCAGCCCGCCCATGAAGGAGTCGCCGGCACCGACCGTGTCGGCCACCGTCACGCGCGGGGCAGCGACCGACAGGCGCGCGCCCGCCGACGTGACCGCGAACGCGCCCTCGCCGCCGTGCGTCACCACGACGATCGCCGGACCGGACCGGCTCCACGTCTCCGCGATCTCGGCCGGTGCGACACCCGGCTGCAGCCACGCCAGGTCCTCGTCGCTCACCTTCACGACGTCGGCGAGGCGCACGAGCCCCTCGACGACGGGCAGGACGTCGGCCGGGTCGCCCATGAGGGCGGGGCGCAGGTTGGGGTCGTAGGTGACGGTCGAGGTGGCCAGACGGCGCTCGAGCAGCTCGGCGACCTTCGAGGCGCCGGGCCGCAGCACGGCGGCGATGGACCCGGTGTGCACGACGAGCGCGTCGTCGTCGTCCTCGTCCCACGTCGAGGGGAGATCCCACTGCAGGTCGAACTCGTAGGTCGCGACACCGTCGGTGTCGAGGTGGGCCGTCGCGACGGGCGTCGTCGGGGGAGTGCGGTCCCCGCGCATCACCCGGACCCCGGACGCCTCCAGGTGCCGGCGCACCAGGTCGCCCTCCGCGTCATGGGCGAGCCACGTCAGCAGGTCCGCGCGCCGGCCGAGGCGGCCGAGCGTGAGCGCGACGTTGGCGGGGCTGCCACCGGGGTGCTCGTCGCGCGAGCCGTCCGGACGCGCCACGACGTCGACGAGCGCCTCCCCGACGACCAGGGCGCGGCCGTCCGTGCCGCGGCTCACAGCCCATCCCTCTCGCCGGCGTCCGCCGCGACGTCACCCTCGGCGACGGCGCCGTCTGCGGGCGTGCTGCCGTCCTCGGGGCGACCCCGGGCGGCGGTCAGTCGGGCACGTGCCCCGTCGAGCCACTGCTGGCACCGCGCCGCGAGCGCCTCGCCCCGCTCCCACAGCGCCAGCGACTCCTCGAGGGTCCCGGCGCCGGACTCGAGCCGCGCCACGATGGACACCAGCTCGTCGCGCGCCTGCTCGTAGCCGAGCGTCGCGGGGTCGGGCAGAGAGCTCGTCGGCGAGCTCCCTGAGGCTTCAGGTGCGGGCGTCTCACGTCGTGTCACGTGCACAGTCAACCAGCCGGCCGGCCGCCGTCGCACCGTCGCACGCGCGCGCGTCGCGCCGTCGCGAGGGCCGGAAATGCGGCGGCACAGGGCCTGGAGCAGGCCCGGCGCGGGTGTCCGGAGGGGGCGGGGTGCAGGGCCGGACCGGTCAGGGCGTGACGTCGGCCGAGAGCTCGCCCGCGGCGACGCGCACCCGCAGGTGGTCACCCGGGGAGACGTCGTCAGGGCTGCGGACGACCGCGCCGTCCGCGCGCTGCACGACCGCGTAGCCGCGCTCCAGCGTCGCCGCGGGGGAGAGCGCGCGCACCTGACCCGCGAGCCGCGCGGTCGCGGTGGACGCCTGCGCCAGCGCCGCGTCGAGCAGCGTGCGGCCGCGCGCCGTCTGGCGGTGCAGTGCGTCCTCGTGCGGGTCGACGAGCGTCTCGGGCCGTGCCATGACGGGACGCGTGCGCAGGTGCCCGAGCGTCGACTCCTCGCGGGCGATCCGCTGCGCGACCGCCGCGCGCGTCCGCGTGCGGGCCTGCACGATCCGCGCACGCTCCTCGGTGACGTCCGGCACGACCCGCTTGGCGGCGTCCGTGGGCGTCGACGCGCGCAGGTCCGCGACGAGGTCGAGCAGCGGGGAGTCCATGTGGTGGCCGATCGCGCTGACCAGCGGCGTCCGGCACGCCGCCGCCGCGCGCACGAGCGTCTCGTTGCTGAACGGCAGCAGGTCCTCGAACGACCCGCCACCGCGCGCGACGACGATCACCTCGACGCGCGGGTCCGCGTCGAGCTCGGCGATGGCGGCGCTCACCTCCGGCACGGCGCTGGGGCCCTGCACGGTGACACGGCGGATCTCGAACTGCACGGCGGGCCAGCGCCCACGGGCGTTCGAGACGACGTCGTGCTCGGCGTCGCCCTGCTGCGCGCAGACGACGCCGACGACCGACGGCAGGAAGGGCAGCGGGCGCTTGCGGGACTCGTCGAACAGGCCCTCGGCCGCCAGGACGCCCTTCAGGTGCTCGATGCGCGCCAGCAGCTCGCCCAGTCCGACGAGCCGCACGCGGTCCGCGGCGAACCCCAGCGAGCCCTTCTTCACCTGGTACTGCGGGCGGGCGTGGACGACGACGTGCGCCCCGTCGGCGAACCGGTCGCCCAGGCTCATGGCCGCCACGGCGGGCAGGGTCACCGACAGCGACATGTCGAGGTCCGTGTCGCGCAGCGTGAGGAACAGCAGGGAGTTCCACCGCCGCACGTTGAGCACCTGGCCCTCGACCCAGACCGGCGGCATGCGGGCGACGTAGTCGGCGACCTTGGGTGCGAGGTGCCGCACGGGCCACGGCCGCTCGGGCGTCGTGTCGGCGGCTTTCAGCGGCAGCGGCAGGGGTGCGGTCGTGGGTGCGGCCGGTGCCGCGGTGGCTGCGCTCGTCTCGTCCTGCACGCACACAGCCTGCCTCACGCGACTGACACGGTCGCACCCGGGCGGTCCGGGCCGCGACCGTGCACGCCACCCGGTCGGCAGCCGGCGGGGGTGTCGTGGAGGTCGGGTGACGGTGCCCGGGGTCACCCCGGGGTCCGAGCGGCCCCCGGCCTAGACTGGCGGGGTGACCCAGGCTGCCCCCGACCCTGTCGACGTGCGCGCGGACGACCTCCGCACGGCGCGCAAGCGTGTCCTGCTCGCGGCCCCCCGGGGTTACTGCGCCGGCGTCGACCGTGCGGTGATCGCCGTGGAGAAGGCGCTCGAGCACTACGGCGCCCCCGTGTACGTCCGCAAGGAGATCGTGCACAACCGGCACGTCGTCGACACGCTGGCCGCCCGCGGCGCCGTCTTCGTCGACGAGACCGACCAGGTCCCCGAGGGCGCGCGCGTCGTCTTCTCGGCGCACGGGGTCTCGCCTGCGGTCAAGGCGTCCGCCGCGGCACGCAACCTGCAGACGATCGACGCGACGTGCCCCCTGGTGACGAAGGTGCACAAGGAGGCCGTGCGGTTCGCCGCCGAGGACTTCGACATCCTGCTCATCGGCCACGAGGGCCACGAGGAGGTCGAGGGCACGCAGGGTCACGCGCCCGAGCACATCCAGGTCGTCAACACACCGGCCGACGCGGACCACGTCGAGGTCCGCGACCCGGAGCGGGTCATGTGGATCTCGCAGACGACGCTCTCGGTCGACGAGACGATGGAGACGGTCCGTCGGCTGCGCGTGCGGTTCCCGCACCTGCAGGACCCGCCGAGCGACGACATCTGCTACGCGACGCAGAACCGCCAGGTGGCGGTCAAGAAGCTGGCGCCGGCGTGCGACGTCGTGCTCACCGTGGGGTCGGCCAACTCGTCGAACTCGGTGCGGCTGGTCGAGGTCGCGCTCGACGCCGGGGCGCGCTCGTCGTACCGCGTCGACAAGGCCTCCGAGATCGACCCGGCCTGGCTCGAGGGTGCGACGACCGTGGGCGTCACCTCGGGCGCCTCCGTGCCCGAGATCCTCGTCTCCGACGTCCTGGCGTTCCTCGCCGAGCACGGCTTCGCCGACGTGGAGGAGGTGCGCACCGCGACCGAGGACCTGATGTTCTCGCTGCCGCGCGAGCTGCGCGCCGACCTCAAGGCGGCGGGGGAGCCGACGGGTCGCCCGCGCCCCGACGGTCGTCGTCGCCTGGACGTCCAGCCGGTCTGACGCCCCCGGTCGTTGCCGCCGGTCGTAGCCGCCGGTCTGACGGCCCGTCTCTCAGCCGGTCGAGGCGTCCTCGCCGCGCGAGCGTGCGGCAGCCGCCTCCTCCGCCAGTGCGCGGGCGTCGCGTGAGGCGGCCCGGTCTCCCAGCACGAGGTCGTCGAGCGCGACCACCTGGTCCGCGGCCGACGCGACGAGCTCCGGTGCGCTGAGCGCGGTCAGACGCGGGTTCGCGGGGTCGGGCGTCGGCAGCTCGCCGTCGACGACGTGGAGGTCCGCGAAGCGTCGTGCGCTGACCAGGACGCGGGACTCCAGCGAGCCGACGGCCTGGTTGTAGGCACCGGCCGCGGCGTCGATCGACCGGCCGAGCCTCGCCAGGTGGCTGCCCATGGTCGCGAGCCGCCCGTGCAGCTCCTTGCCGAGCGTGAGCACCTGCTGCGCGTTCGCGGCGAGCGCGTCCTGCCGCCAGGAGTACGCGACGGTCCGCAGCAGGGTCAGCAGCGTGACCGGTGTCGCGATGACGACGTTCTGCTCGAAGGCGTACTCGATGAGTGACGGGTCCTGCTCGGCTGCCGCGTGCAGGAAGGACTCGGCGGGCACGAACATCACGACGAACTCCGGCGCGGGGGCGAACTGGTCCCAGTAGCGCTTCGAGGCCAGGTCGTCGACGTGCTTGCGCACGTGCCGGGCGTGCGCGGCGAGCCGCTGCGCGCGGACCTGCTCGTCGTCGGTCTGCGCGGCGTCGAGGAACCCGAGGAACGCGACCTTGGCGTCGACGACGACGCTCTTCCCACCGGCGAGCTTGACGACCATGTCGGGGCGCTGCAGCCCGTCGTCGGTGCGGACCTGCTCCTGCTCGACGAAGTCGACGTGCGCGAGCATGCCGGCGGCCTCGACCACCCTGCGCAGCTGCACCTCGCCCCACCGCCCGCGCACCTGCGACGAGCGCAGCGCCGTCACCAGCTGCGACGTCTCGCCCCGCAGCTGCTCCGACGCGGCCCGCATCGCGCGGACCTGCTCGCCGAGCGCCGCGTTGCCCTCGACGCGCGCCCGCTCGGCCTCGACGAGCTCGGTGCGGACGTGGTCGAGCGTGCGGGACAGCGGCTCGACCATCGCGCGGACCGCCTGCTCGCGCTGCACCAGCTCGCCGACCTGCGTCTGGTGCTCCGCGGCGAGCCGCTGGTGGGCGAGCGCGAGGAACTGCTCGCTCGTCGCCGCCAGGGCCTCGTCCGCGAGCGCCCGGAAGCGGTCGCCGGCCCCGGCCCGCTCCGACTCCAGGTGCGCCCGCGCGCGGGCGGCGTCGACCTCCGCGGCGCGCACCCGCTCGTCCGCCGCGCGCGCGGCGCGCGACGACGCGAGCACCCACGCGACCACGGCGCCGAGCACCGCGCCCAGCAGCAGGGCGCCGAGGAGGAGCGGCACGGTACCGAGTGCGGTGTCGGGGTCCATGGTCCGCAGCGTGCCAGGGCCCACCGACACGCGACGCGAGGCCGCGCCGCGCGGCGGTGCGTCGGCCGCCGGGACCCGTCTGCGGACGGAGCCGAGGATCCGCCCCGCGACCGATATGGACCGTCGGTGCCGACCCCTATCCTCGTGACGGTGACGACGCCAGCCCACCTCCCGCAGCCAGGCCCCGGCGCTGCGCCGGGAATCCCGCCGACCGGCACCGCGCCCGTGCCGGACGCGCCCGCGATCGCCCTGCACGGCCTGTGGCGCCGGTTCGGCGACAAGGTGGCCGTCGCGGGCGTCGACCTGGCGATCCCGGCCGGCTCGTTCTACGGCCTCGTGGGTCCCAACGGCGCGGGCAAGACGACCACGCTGTCGATGGCGACGGGTCTGCTGCGGCCCGATGCCGGGACCGTGCTCGTGCACGGAGTCGACCTGTGGGCGCACCCGAACGAGGTCAAGCGCACCATCGGCGTGCTGCCCGACGGCGTCCGCCTGTTCGACCGCCTCACCGGCGTCCAGCTCGTGACGTACGCGGGCCTGCTGCAGGGCCTGGACCGCGCGACGGTGGCATCGCGCACGGCCGACCTGCTCGCCGCGGTGGGCCTGGAGCAGGACGCCGAGAAGCTCGTGGTCGACTACTCCGCCGGCATGACCAAGAAGGTGGCGCTGGCGTGCGCGCTCGTGCACGCGCCCCGCGTCCTGGTGCTCGACGAGCCGTTCGAGGCCGTCGACCCGGTGTCCGCGGCGAACATCCGCGAGATCCTGCACCAGTACGTCGCCGGCGGCGGCACCGTGGTGGTGTCCTCGCACGTCATGGACCTGGTCCAGCGCATGTGCGACCACGTCGCCGTGATCGCCGAGGGGCACGTCCTGGCGGCCGGCACGGTCGACGAGGTGCGCGCCGGCCGGTCGCTCGAGGAGCGTTTCGTCGAGCTGGTCGGCGGTCGGATCACGGGGGAGGGCCTGGCGTGGTTGCGCACCTCGTCCGACTGAAGCTCACGCTGCTGCGCAACGGCCTGCGCCGCAGCGTCTGGCAGGTCCTCGGCCTCGTCCTCGGCGCGCTGTACGGGCTGTCCGTGCTGGTGGGTGCGGTCGCGGGTGCGATCGCCCTCGGGTGGGTGGAGGCCGAGCTGCGTGCGGACCTCCTGGTCGTCGTCGGGTCGCTGGTGGTGCTCGGCTGGTGGGTCGTGCCGCTCGTGGCCTTCGGCGTCGACTCGACGCTCGACCCGCGGCGGTTCGTCACGTTCGGCGTGCCGCGCCGCGACCTGCTCGTCGGCCTGACGCTCGCCGGTCTGATCGGCATCCCGGGCGTCGTGACCACGCTGAGCGCCCTCGCCACGCCGCTGTCGTGGTGGCGCGAGCCGCTCGCGGCGGTCGCGGCGCTCGTCGGCGCGGTGCTCGCCGTCCTGGCGTGCACCCTGGGTTCCCGGGCGACGACGACCGTCCTCGCGCCCGTCATCGGCAGGCGGCGCGTCCGGGAGGTCGTCGCCACGCTCGCGATCCTGCCGTTCATCTTCCTGGGACCCATCCTGAACGGCGTCGCCGCGGGCGCGTCCGGTCTGGGCGGGCTGGGGGCGGTGGCACGCGTCCTGTCCTGGACGCCGCTGGGTGCGCCCTGGGCGCTCGCGCCTGCTGTGGCGCGTGGCGACTGGGCGGGCGCCGGTCTGCGCCTCCTGATCGCCCTCGCCACGCTCGTCGTCGCCGTGCGCGCGTGGTCGTGGGCGCTGGACCGCACGCTCACCGAGCCCGTCAGCGCGGGCGGCGACTCCCGCGCGCGCGGCCTCGGCTGGTTCGGTCGCCTGCCGGCGACGCCGACCGGCGCGGTGGCCGCGCGGGCCGCCACGTACTGGCTCCGCGACCCGCGCTACGCGATCGCGGTCGCGATCGTCCCGGTGGTCCCGCTGCTGCTGGCCATCTCCGCGCCCGAGGGCGCGCTCGTGCTCATCGCCGGCCCGGTCGCGGCCTTCACGGTCGGCTGGAGCATCTCCGCCGACGTCGCGTACGACGGCACCGCGTACTGCACGCACCTCGCGTCCCCGCTGCGGGGCGTCGCCGACCGGTGGGGCCGCGTCGTCGTCGCGGGCTCGCTGGGTCTGGTCATGTCGCTCGTCGTGGTGCTCGGCACGGTCTGGTACGCGGACAGGTGGGACGCGCTGGTCGCGCTGGTGGGAGCGAGCGTCGGACTGCTGCTGACGTCGCTCGGCGGCGCGAGCGTCGTCTCGGCCGCCGTCGTCTACCCGGTCCAGCAGCCGGGGGAGAACCCGTTCGGCACGAAGCAGGGGGCGGGCACCGCCGCGTTCACGTCGCAGATGGTCGGGTTCATGGCGATCGGTGCGCTCGGCACGCCGACGGCGCTGCTCGCGCTGTTCGCCGTCGTCCAGGGGTCCGCCGCGCTGGGGTGGGCGGCGCTCGGCGTCGGCGTCCTGCTGGGGGCACTGGTCCTGGTCGGGGGAGTCCGCCTGGGCGGCTCCGTGCTCGACCGCCGCGGCCCTGACCTGCTGCAGAAGATGCGCGCCTTCGCCTGATGCGAGGTCCGGGGCGTCGCCGGTCGTGACGGTCACGCGCGGTGCGCCCCGGACGGTCGTGCTCCGGTCCGCGGACCGCGGTACGCGTGGCGCTGCGTAGACTCGACGCCCGTGGCTCTCACCATCGGCATCGTCGGACTGCCCAACGTCGGCAAGTCCACCCTCTTCAACGCGCTGACCCGCGCGCAGGTCCTCGCGGCGAACTACCCGTTCGCGACGATCGAGCCGAACGTGGGCGTGGTGCCGCTGCCGGACCCACGCCTGGAGAAGCTCGCCGAGATCTTCGGCTCCGAGCGGATCCTGCCCGCGACGGTGTCGTTCGTGGACATCGCGGGCATCGTCAAGGGCGCGAGCGAGGGTGAGGGCCTGGGCAACAAGTTCCTCGCCAACATCCGTGAGGCGGACGCGATCTGCCAGGTCACGCGCGCCTTCGCGGACCCGGACGTCGTGCACGTCAGCGGCAAGGTCGACCCCGAGGGCGACATCGAGATCATCGCGACCGAGCTCGTCCTCGCGGACCTGCAGACCCTCGAGAACGCGATCCCGCGCCTCGAGAAGGAGGTCCGCGGCAAGAAGACGGACCCCGAGGTGCTCGACGCCGCGAAGCGCGCGTTCGCCGTCCTGGAGACGGGGCAGACGCTGTTCGCCGCCGGCCTGGCGGACGACGAGCACGTGCGGGCCCTGCAGCTCATGACGTCCAAGCCGTTCATCTACGTCTTCAACACCGACGACGAGGGCCTGGCGGACACCGCGATGCAGGAGCGGCTGCGGGCGCTCGTCGCGCCGGCCGACGCGATCTTCCTCGACGCCAAGTTCGAGTCCGAGCTGGTCGAGCTCGACGAGGACGAGGCGCGCGAGATGCTCGAGGCCAACGGTCAGGAGGAGGCGGGCCTCGACCAGCTCGCCCGCGTCGGCTTCCACACCCTCGGCCTGCAGACCTACCTCACGGCCGGCCCCAAGGAGTCGCGCGCCTGGACGATCCGCCAGGGCTGGACGGCCCCGCAGGCCGCGGGCGTCATCCACACGGACTTCCAGAAGGGCTTCATCAAGGCGGAGGTCATCTCGTTCGACGACCTCGTCGAGGCCGGTTCGGTCGCCGCCGCCCGCGCCGCGGGCAAGGCGCGCATCGAGGGCAAGGACTACGTCATGCACGACGGCGACGTGGTGGAGTTCCGCTTCAACGTGTGACCGCCTGGCGTCCGTCGTTCTGGCCGCGGCGGTCCGGTGCTCAGTCGGGACGGGGGGCGCGACGGTCCTGCTTGAGGGCCGAGCGCTCGCGCTTGTCCTGGAGGCGACGGCGCTGTGACCCCCGCGTGCGGCGGGTGGGCCGGCGTGGGGTCGGCAGGGCGACGGCCTCCCGGAGGAGCTCGGCCAGGCGCTCCCTCGCCGCGGCGCGGTTCTGCCGCTGGGACCGGTGCTCGGCGGCGCTGATCGTCAGGACGGTGCCCGACAGCCGAGGCGCGAGCCGGTCGAGGACGAGCGCGCGCTGGGCGTCGTCCAGGGCGGTCGTCGTGCCGAGGTCGAGGCTGAGCTGCACGCGGGAGTCGGTGGTGTTGACGCCCTGACCGCCGGGCCCCGACGCGCGGGAGAACTGCTCGAGCAGCTCGGCCGCGGGCACGGTGAGGCCCGCGGGGGCGCCGGGCCCCGGGGAGACGTGCAGGTCGTCCACGGCCCCAGTCTGCCGTGGGGGCGACGGCTGACGCGTCGGGCACCGTGCCGGTCCAGGGCCGTGACCGTTCGACAGGCACGACGGCGCCGACTGCGCCACCATGCCCGTATGGCGACGACGCTCACGGGTCAGCAGATCGCGGACGCCGGCCTGGCCGGCTGGGTGTACCTGAGCGACGGGCTGCGGACCCGGGTCGCGACCGGAGGGTTCGCGGTCGGCCTCGCCCTGGTCGACGCGATCGGTGCCGCCGCCGAGGAGGCGGACCACCACCCGGACCTCGACCTGCGCTGGGGGCATGTCGACGTCCGGCTGTGGAGCCACGACGCGGACGGGGTGACGCAGCGCGACGTCGATCTCGCCCGCACCGTGTCGCGGCTGGCGGGGGAGGCCGGCCTGGTCCCTGACGGGTCCGGTCTGCAGAGCGTCGAGCTCGCGCTGGACGCGCCGGACGCCGGCGTGGTCCTGCCGTTCTGGGGGGCGCTCCTCGGTTACGAGCGGCGCGCGGGTGCGGACGACGAGGTCCGCGACCCGGCCGGCGCGCACCCGCCGGTGTGGTTCCAGGCGTCGGGGTCGGAGGAGCCGCGCCAGCGGTGGCACCTGGACGTGTGGGTCGACCCCGGCCAGGTGCCAGGGCGCATCGACGCCGCCGTGGCCGCGGGCGGACAGGTCGTCGACGACTCGCAGGCGCCCAGCTTCTGGGTGCTGGCGGACGCGGACGGCAACCGCTCGTGCCTGTGCACGTGGCTGGACCGGCTGGCCGGCGGATGAGCGCCCGGCGAGGTCACGCGCGGCCGCCGTAGCAGCCGCGCGGCCGGAGCGGACGTGCGGGCGTGCCGCACCACCCGAACGTGGGACGTGTCGAGGCCGTTTCGGGGCGGTTTCCCCCTGTCGCGTCTCGTATGCTGGACGGTACTGACCAGTATCAATCAGGTAACGATCGACATGGGCGCGCGTCCATGTCTCCTATGTCCTTGGGCCCAGGACTACCGTGGCCCCGATTCATGCGGGCGAGTGCGCCCGGGCCCCCCGTCGACTCGCGGGGTCGCGCGGCCACGTCCACCACGTCTCAGGAGGAACATTGAGGATCACACGCAAGGCTGTCCTCGCGTCGGTCGCTTCGGTCAGCGTGCTCGCGCTCGCGGCCTGCACGGGCGCAGCCGACGAGGGTGCCGGCGACGACGACAACGCGGGTATCAACACCGACACCGCGATCAACATCGCCTGGAACCAGCCCTTCTCGTCCTTCAACGGCGAGAGCATCACGGGCAACGCGACGGCCAACAACGTCATCACGTACATGGCCAACTCGCGGTTCAACGACTACAACCACGAGCTCGAGCTGGTCCAGGACGAGTCCTGGGGCACCTACGAGAAGGTCTCCGACGACCCGCTGACGATCACCTACACCTACGCGGACACCGCGAAGTGGTCGGACGGCGTCTCGGCCGGTCCTGCGGACCTCCTGCTGGAGTGGGCCGCGCAGAGCGGCAAGTTCAACAACGTCGAGCCCGAGTACGACGACGAGGGCAACGTCACCAACCAGGAGGCGCTGGACGCCGGTGTCTACTTCGACGCCGCCAGCCCCTCCGTCGCGCTGATCGAGGAGACGCCGGAGATCGACGGCGACTCGATCACGCTCGTCTACTCCAAGCCGTTCGCGGACTGGGAGACGGCGATCGACAACAACCTCCCCGCGCACATCGTCGCGCAGCGTGCCCTCGGCATCGAGGACGCGCAGGAGGCGACCGACGCGCTCGTCGCCGCGATCCAGGACGAGAACGTCGAGGACCTGTCGAAGATCGCTGCGGTCTGGAGCGACGACTGGAACTTCGCGTCCCTGCCGGACGACCCGCAGCTGCTCGTCACGTCGGGCCCGTACACGATCACGGAGTTCGTCGAGGAGCAGTACCTCACGCTGACGGCCAACCCCGACTACGAGGGTGACAAGACCGCCGTCTTCGAGAAGGTCACGGTCCGCTACAACGGCGACCCGATGGGCCAGGTCCAGGCGCTGCAGAACGGTGAGGTCGACCTCATCAGCCCGCAGTCGACCGCGGACGTCCTCACGGCGCTCGAGGCGATCGACTCGCTCGAGGTCGAGACCAGCATCGAGGGCACGTACGAGCACGTCGACCTCCAGCAGGGCAACGGCGGTCCGTTCGACGCCGCGACCTACGGTGGCGACGCGGAGAAGGCCAAGAAGGTCCGCCAGGCGTTCCTCAAGACGATCCCGCGCGAGAAGATCGTCCAGGACCTCATCGTCCCGCTGAACCCGGACGCCGAGGTGCGCAACTCCTTCACCCAGGTCCCCGGGTCGCCGATGTACGACGGCATCGTCGAGGCCAACGGCCAGGGCGAGGCGTACGGCGAGGTCGACATCGACGGCGCCAAGGCGCTGCTCGCCGAGGCCGGCGTGCCGAGCGTGCAGGTCCGCATGCTCTTCGACCCGAACAACACGCGCCGCGTGAACCAGTTCGAGCTCATCAAGGGCTCGGCCGCCGAGGCCGGCTTCGACGTCGTGGCCTACACGGTCCAGACGGACTGGGGCACCGACCTGTCGAACGCCACGTCCTTCTACGACGCGGCCCTGTTCGGCTGGCAGTCGACCGCGACCGCCGTCACCGAGTCGGACGCGAACTACCGCACGGCGGCGACGAACAACTACTTCGGGTACTCCAACCCCGAGGTGGACGCGCTCTTCGACGAGCTCCAGGTCGAGACCGACCCTGCCGAGCAGGAGCGGATCCTCGGTGAGGTCGAGAAGCACCTCGTCGACGACGCCTTCGGCGTGACGATCTTCCAGCACCCGGGCGTCACCGCCTGGAACCCGGCCAAGATCGGCAACGTGTCGAAGCTGACGATCGCCCCGACGATCTTCTACGGCTTCTGGGAGTGGTCCGCCGGCGAGGCGGCCACCGAGGGCGCTACCGAGTGACCCGTCGGGCCCCGGCGCACCCGCGCCGGGGCCCGAGCGGTTCACCGCACGACGAGGGCGCCGAGGGTTGCGACCCCCGGCGCCCTCGCCGTGCGTCCGCACCAAGGTGCGTCCCAGACCGCGTCCCACACCCACCGGGCGTCCGCGGGATACGATCCCGGACGACCGGCTTCCCGTCCCACCCGAGGTAGCCCTCCGTGCTGAACTTCCTCTTCCGCCGCATCGCGGCCGGGATCGCCACGCTCTTCGTGGCGCTCTTCCTCATGTACCTGCTCGTCGATCGCGCGATCGACCCCCTGCAGGACCTCATCGAGAGCACTGCGCCCAACAAGCAGCAGCTCATCGACCAGCGCATCGCCGACCTGGACCTCGACGTCAACGTGGTCGTCCGGTTCTTCCAGTGGTTCGGCAACCTGCTCCAGGGCGACCTGGGCGTCGCCTGGCGGTCCGGCCGCGACGTGAACAGCCTGCTGACGCACGCGATCGGCTCCACTCTCGAGCTCGTGTCCACCGCGACGCTCCTCGCCGTGATCCTCGGCGTCACCGTGGGCATCGTCTCGGCGCTGCGCCAGTACAGCGCGTTCGACTACATCATCATCTTCCTGTCGTTCCTGCTGTTCTCGCTGCCGTCGTTCTGGGTCGCCGTCCTGCTCAAGCAGTGGGCCGCCATCGGCTTCAACGACTTCCTGCGTGACCCGGTGGTGGCGTGGCCCGTGATCATCGGGGCGTCGCTGCTCGTCGGCCTGCTGTGGTCGCTCGCGATCGGCGGCAGCGCCGTCCGGCGGCTGCAGGTCTTCGCCATCGCCGCCGCCGCGAACGTCACGCTCCTGGCCTACGTCCAGCTCTCCGGCTGGTGGGAGCGGCCGCACATCGGGCCGGTCCTGCTGCTCGTGCTCGGCGCCGGCACGGCCTTCGCGGTCGTCGGGGTCTTCGCCGGTCTGCACAACCGCCGTGCCCTGTGGACGGCGCTGACGGTGGTCGTGCTGGGCGTCGTCCTCTACTTCCCGATGCAGATCGTGTTCGACTCGATCACGGAGTCGCACTGGGTGATCCTCGGCCTCGGTGTGGTCGCGGCGGCCAGCGGCTACGTCGTCGGACGGTTGTACGGCGGCGCGGACTGGCGCCTGTCGGCGCACGTCGGTGCCGCGGTGGCCGTGGTGATGGGCGCCCTGGTCTTCGTCGACCAGGTCATGCAGGTGTGGGGCCCGTACTTCAAGGCGCTGAGCGGCCGTCCCATCCCGACCTTCGGTGACCGGACCCCCAACCTCGGCGGCAACTACTGGGTGCAGGTGCTCGACTCGTTCACGCACCTCGCGCTGCCGACCGCGACGCTCGTCCTCATCGCGTTCGCGTCGTACACCCGGTACTCGCGCTCGAGCATGCTCGAGGTGATGAACCAGGACTACATCCGTACGGCGCGCGCCAAGGGCCTGCCGGAGCGGCTGGTCATCGTGCGCCACGGCTTCCGCAACGCGCTGATCCCGCTCGCGACCGTGGTCCCGATCGACGTCATCACCCTGATCGGCGGCGCGATCATCACCGAGGCGGTCTTCGCGCGGCCCGGCATGGGCCAGCTGTTCGTCAGGTCCCTCGAGCAGGCCGAGATCGAGCCGGTCATGGCCTACCTGCTCGTGACCGCGACCCTCGCCATCCTCGCCAACATCATCGCGGACATCGTGTACGCGACGATCGACCCCCGGATCCGGTTGGACGCATGAGCACCCCGATGACACCCCCCTCCGGCTCGCCGCTCGACGAGCACGTCGAGAACGAGATCGAGCTCAAGGAGGTCGAGGGCCTCTCCCAGGGCCAGATCGTCCGGCGCCGGTTCTTCCGGCACAAGGGCGCGATCCTGGGCCTGATCATGCTCGGCCTCACGACCCTGCTGGCGCTGACGTCCGTGGGCGTCGGACCGCTCCCCGGCTGGTGGCAGTGGACCCCTTACGAGACGCCGTCCGTCGTCAACGCGGGTCGCCCGTCGATGTCCCTGCCGACGTGGCTCGGCGGGTCCGGCTTCGCGATCGGCGAGCACCCGTTCGGTCAGGACGAGATCGGGCGCGACATCTTCGCGCGCGTGATGGCGGGCGTGCAGACGTCGCTCATGGTGATGGTCGTGATCGGCACCGTCTCCGCCGTCATCGGCATCACGGTGGGTGCTGCGTCCGGCTTCCTGCGCGGCCGCTCGGACACCGTGCTCATGCGACTGACGGACCTGGTGATCACGGTCCCGACGATCGTCATCGGCGCGGTCGTCGGCAAGATCGCCGGCGGGGTCAGCGGCCTGGTCTTCGCCATCGCGATGGGCCTGATCCTGTGGACGACCCTCGCCCGCCTCGTGCGCGGCGAGTTCCTGTCGCTGCGCGAGCGCGAGTTCGTCGACGCGGCCCGGGTCGCCGGCGCGAGCAACATGCGGATCATCTTCAAGCACATCCTGCCGAACGCCATCGGCACGGTCATCGTGTCGGTCACGCTGCTCATGAGCTCGGCGATCCTGCTCGAGACGGCACTGTCGTTCCTCGGCTTCGGCGTGCAGTCGCCCGAGATCTCCCTCGGCCAGCTCATCAACCAGTACCAGCAGGCGTTCGCCACGCGGCCCTGGCTGTTCTGGTGGCCGGGCCTGTTCATCGTGCTGATCGCGCTGAGCATCAACTTCATCGGCGACGGCCTGCGCGACGCGTTCGACCCGCGCCAGAAGCGCATCCCCTCGGAGCGCAAGATGGCCAAGGCGATGGAGGCCGACGGCTCGGCGGCGCGCGCCGTCACCACGACCGTGCGGCCGTCGGACACGCACAACCCCGGTGCGGGGTCGTGACCGGCGTGCTGCGTGCCCTACGTCGTGACGAGCACGGCCGCGCTGAGCGCCGTGAGCACGACCACCACGCCGATCGTCGCGACGTGCAGGCGGCGCCTGGTCGTCAGCCGCTGCTCGACGCGTACGCGCTCGGCGCCGTCGAGGTGGCCCGCTGCGACGAGCGCGTCGTGCCGGGCCTCGATCGCGGCTCCCACGCTCTCGGCGGTCGACTGCAGCGAGCGCACGGGGCGGCCGGGCGGCGGCACGACGGGGGCCGGACGGCTCCCGTCACCGCGGCGCAGCCTGCGGGCCGTCGCGCTGGCACGCGGTGCGGCGAACACGGTCACGTCGCCGTCGGTCGTCCGCACGACGAGCGTCCAGCCGTACTCGACCTCGCGGTACGTGGGCCACGGGACGTGCACGGTGCTCAGCACGTTGCGCACGACGACCTCGCCGTCGGACACCTCGACGCCCGGGCGCCAGAACAGGGCGCCCACCACGACGACGAGCAGGGCCGCGAGCGGCAGGGCGCGCAGCGCCTCGGCGGCACCGTCCTGCACCATGACCGACACGACCGCGACCAGACCGATCGCCGCTGCTGCGGCCGTCAGGACGCGACCGTAACCCGACGTGAACTCCTGCGTGGCACCCACGTGACCATGCTCGCAGACCGGCACGCCGCCGCCCCCATCGGGCCCACGGCGCGTGTGCAGGAAGGACGCTGAACCGGTGGCCCTCGACACGCCCCCCGTGCCCACCCGTACCGACGAGCCCGTGCTGTCCGTACGGGACCTCGGCGTCGACTTCTACGTCGACGGCACGTGGTACCCGGCTGCGGCCGACGTCAGCTACGACGTGCACCCCGGTGAGGTGCTCGCGATCGTCGGCGAGTCCGGCTCGGGCAAGACGCAGTCCTCCATGGCGCTGCTCGGTCTGCTGCCCCCGAACGGGCGCGCCCGCGGGTCCGCGAAGCTGGACGACCGCGAGCTCGTGGGGATGCCCACGAGCCGGCTGCGCCGCATCCGCGGCAAGGAGATCGCGGTCATCTTCCAGGAGCCGATGACTGCGCTGAACCCGGTCTTCACGATCGGCTTCCAGATCGTCGAGACGCTGCGCGCGCACTTCGAGATCGGCCCGGCCGAGGCGCGTGAGCGTGCCGTCGAGCTGCTGCGGCTGGTCGACCTGCCGAACCCCGAGAAGCGGGTCGACTCCTACCCGCACCAGCTGTCCGGCGGGCAGCGGCAGCGCGCGATGATCGCGCAGGCCCTGGCGTGCGACCCCAAGCTGCTGATCGCCGACGAGCCGACCACGGCCCTCGACGTCACGGTCCAGGCCGAGATCCTCAAGCTCATGCGTGACCTGCGCGAGCGGATCGACGCGGGCATCGTGCTCATCACGCACGACATGGGCGTCGTGGCCGACATGGCCGACAAGATCATCGTCATGAAGGACGGTCGGATCGTCGACCAGGGGCCGGCCCTCGACGTCTTCCGCAACCCCCAGCACCCGTACACGGTCAAGCTGCTCGAGGCCGTCCCGCACCTCGGCAAGGGCGCGGCCGCGTACGCGGCGCGTCCCGCGACGACCACGGCACCGGTCGACGCCCCGGTCGCGCCGGCCGACGGCGACGAGCCCCTCGCGCTCGACGCGCAGGACATCGTCATCGAGTACCCCGGCCGGCGCCGCACCCCCACGTTCCGTGCCGTCGACGGCGTCTCGCTGCAGATCCGCCAGGGTGAGGTCGTGGGCCTGGTCGGGGAGTCCGGCTCGGGCAAGACGACGATCGGCCGTGCCGTCGTCGGGCTGCTGCCCGTCACGAGCGGGTCGCTGAAGATCGTCGGCCAGGACATGGTCGGCGCGACGATGAAGGACCTCAAGCCGCTGCGCACGAAGGTCGGCATCGTCTTCCAGGACCCCGGCTCGTCGCTCAACCCGCGACTGCCGATCGGGGAGTCCATCGCCGAGCCGCTGCTGCTGCACCGCGGCGTCAAGGGCCAGGCCGCGCAGCGCGAGATCGAGCGCCTGCTCGACCAGGTGCGTCTGCCCCGCGCGATGCGCAACCGGTACCCGCACGAGCTGTCGGGCGGTCAGCGTCAGCGTGTCGGCATCGCGCGGTCGCTCGCGCTCGAGCCGCGCCTGCTCGTCGCCGACGAGCCGACGTCCGCGCTGGACGTGTCGGTCCAGGCCGCGGTCCTCGACCTGTTCCAGGAGCTGCAGCGGGAGCACGGCTTCGCGTGCCTGTTCATCAGCCACGACCTGGCCGTCGTCGAGATCCTGTCCGACCGCATCGCGGTCATGCGCAACGGTCGGCTGGTCGAGGTGGGCGAGGCCGCGCAGGTCGTCCACGACCCGCAGGACCCGTACACGCAGCGGCTGATCGCCGCCGTCCCGGTGCCGGACCCCGAGGCGCAGCGCGACCGCCGTGTCGCGCGGGACGCGCTCCTCGAGGCGCAGGCCGCAGAGCTCGAGGCTGACGAGGCGCGGCAGGCCGCGGAGGCCGCGCGGCACGACAGCGTGGCGATCGGCGAGATCGACAACGAGCGGACGCCCGGCACCGGCGTCTGACGTACGGACGTCCGCCGACGACGCCCGGCCACCGACCCCGGTGGCCGGGCGTCGTCGTGCCACGACGGATCCGTACGGTGCGCACCGGTGGTGACCGGTGTGTGCCGGGACGCGGTGGTGCGGGTGCGATCGTGCCTGTTCGCCGCTCTCGTGGGGTTAAGTCCGCGCGTCCGCGCGCCGATGCACGGGTGGGCGTGGCAAGGTCCCGACGAGAACGGCGGCCGTGCGCGCCGTGGACGCGATGCGGGAGGCGGACCGGTGACGGGGACGAACGCGCAGGGGACGGGCACGGGGTCGGCAGACCGGGGTGGGGCGCAGCCGCACCTGGCGGGACGTCCGGGTCGTCGTGGAGGGGGTCGGCGCGGGGTGGTGCGCGTCGCGGCGGGGGTGCTCGCCGTCCCGCTCGCACTCGGCACGCTCGCGGCCTGCACGTCCGACCCCGTGGACCCGTCGCGGGCGGGGACCGTCGTGGTCTCGGTCGACCTGCCGTTCGCCTCGCTCAACGGCGGCACGGCAGCCGGCCGAGCGCCGGGCAGCGTGCTGGTGCGCGGCCTGGTGCAGTCCGGCTTCACCTCGCTCGCGCCGGACGGCACGGTCACCGTCGACGAGTCGTTCGGCACGGTGGAGAAGGTCGCGGACGACCCCCTGACCGTGCGGTACACGATCGCCCCGACGGCCCGGTGGTCGGACGGGGCGCCCGTGACCCCCGCCGACCTGCTGCTGGAGTGGGCGGCGCGCAGCGGTCAGCTCGACGAGGTCGTGCCCGAGCTCGACGCCGACGGCGTGGTGGCCACGACGCCCGAGGACGTCGTGGTGTTCGGGGCCGCGTCGGCCGCGCTGGCACGGGCGTCGCAGGTCCCGACGGTCGACGGCACGACCGTGACGCTGGTCTACGACACGCCCGTCGCGGACTGGCAGGTCGCGCTCGACGTCAACCTGCCGGCGCACGTCGTGGGCAGGCTGGCGCTCGATCCCGACGCGCCCGCCCTGCCGACGCCGGCGGCCACGTCGCAGCCCGATGACGACACGACGACCGGTCCCGTGACGACGGAGCTCACGACCAGCGGAACCGCGACGACCGGGCCCGCGACGACCGGGCCCGCGACGACCGGTCCCGCGACGAGCGGGCCCACCGCTGACGACGCGGAGGGCGCCGCGACCGACGAGGACACCGCGGCGCAGGCCGAGGCGTGGGCGCAGGCCGTCGTCACCGCGGTGCAGCAGCAGGACCGTGCCGCGCTCACCCGGATCTCGCAGGTGTGGCGCGCGGCCGGGCGCGCGGGCGACGCGGCGGCGGACCCGACCCTGACCACGACGACGGGCCCCTACGTCCTGGCGCGCGTGGACGCCGCAGGTGTCGAGGTCGTCCGCAACGCGCACTACGAGGGTGGGTCCGCGGCCGCGTACGACCGCGTCCGGGTGCGCTCCGACCTCGACCCGCTCGCCCAGATCGACGCGCTCGCCGCCGACGAGCTCGACGTGGCTGCGCCGCTGAGCACCGCGGACGTGCTGGCGGCCGCCGAGAAGCTCGAGGACGTCACGCTGGCGACCGGCGGTGACGCGGTGCTCCAGCTCGTCCTCCAGGAGGCGGGCGGTGGCGTCTTCGACCCGGCGTCGTACGCCTCCGCACCGGACCCCGCGGCAGCGGCCGCCGCGCTGCGCACGGCGTTCCTCGCCGGCGTGCCACGCGAGGAGGTGGTCGCGGACGCCGTGCGCCCGCTGTGGGCGCGGGCGCAGGTGTCGGACCTGGTCGCCGCCCAGGTGGGGCCGGCAGCGGCGGCCGCAGCGCGGGCGGAGCTCCAGCCGGGTCCGGTGGCCGCGGACGACGGGCCGCTGACCGTGCGGGTCCTGACGAGCACCGCCGACCCGGTGCGGGCAGCCGCGCTGGAGCAGGTGGCCGCGGCCGCAGCGGACGCGGGGCTCGAGGTGATGCCGGTCGACGCGCCCGATCGTGCGCAGACCCTGCGCACGCGCCCCGAGGACTGGGACGCGGCGCTCGTGCCCGTGGCCCAGGAGGACCTGCCGGTCGCGGCGTTCGTGGCGCGCTGGCGCAGCGGCGGTGCGACGAACGTCACGGGGCACGCCGACCCGGCGCTGGACGCGGTCCTCGACGGGCTCGTCGCCGGGCCGGACCCGAAGGCTGCGGCGGAGGGCCTGGCGACCGCGTCGGACGCCCTGCTGGCCTGGGGCGCGGTCCTGCCGGTCGTCCGCACGCCGGTCCTGACGGTGGCTGCTGCGCGGGACGCCGAGAGCGACGACGGGCTGCCCGTGGTGGCCTCCGTGCCGGTGCTCACGCCGGCTGCGGCGGACCTCACATGGTGGTGGGGCTGGACACGGCGGTAGCATGGGACGCTGCGCCGCGCCCGGTGCGCCCCCCACCTGCTGAGATGAGTACCCGCATGCCCGCAACCGACCAGGCCACCGGCGCCGCCGTGCGTTCCGACCTGCGCAACGTCGCCATCGTCGCGCACGTCGACCACGGCAAGACGACCCTCGTCGACGCGATGCTCTGGCAGTCGGGCGCGTTCGGCGCGCACGACCACGTGGACGAACGGGCGATGGACTCGGGTGACCTGGAGCGTGAGAAGGGCATCACGATCCTCGCGAAGAACACCGCGATCCGGTACTCGGGCCCCGCGGCCGCGAAGGTCGGCGAGCCCGGCGGCATCACGATCAACGTCATCGACACCCCCGGCCACGCCGACTTCGGCGGCGAGGTGGAGCGCGGCCTGTCGATGGTCGACGGCGTCGTGCTGCTCGTCGACGCGTCCGAGGGGCCGCTGCCCCAGACCCGGTTCGTGCTGCGCAAGGCGCTCGAGGCGAAGCTGCCCGTGATCCTCGTGGTCAACAAGGTGGACCGGCCCGACGCCCGCATCGAGGAGGTCGTGGCCGAGGCGACGGACCTGCTCCTGGGCCTGGCGTCGGACCTGCACGAGGACGTCCCGGACCTGGACCTCGACGCGATCCTCGACGTGCCCGTCGTCTACGCGGCCGCCAAGCTCCGCAAGGCGTCGCTGACGCGTCCCGCCGACGGCGGCGAGCCGGACAGCCCCGACCTCGAGCCGCTGTTCGCGACGATCCTCGAGAAGATCCCGGCGCCGTCGTACGACCCCACCGCGCCGCTGCAGGCGCACGTGACCAACCTCGACGCCTCCCCGTTCCTCGGCCGTCTCGCGCTGCTGCGCATGTACAACGGCACGCTGCGCAAGGGGCAGACCGTCGCGTGGGCGCGCCACGACGGGACGATGCAGAACGTCCGCATCACCGAGCTGCTCGAGACCAAGGCCCTCGACCGCGTGCCGACCGACGAGGCGCGGCCCGGCGACATCGTCGCGGTCGCCGGCATCGAGGACATCACGATCGGCGAGACGCTGACGGACCCCGACGACCCCCGGCCGCTGCCGCTCATCACGGTCGACGACCCGGCGATCTCGATGACCATCGGCATCAACACCTCGCCCCTCGCCGGCAAGGGCGGCAAGGGCCACAAGGTCACGGCCCGCCAGGTCAAGGACCGCCTGGACCGCGAGCTCATCGGCAACGTGTCGCTGCGCGTGCTGCCCACCGAGCGTCCCGACGCGTGGGAGGTGCAGGGCCGCGGTGAGCTGGCCCTGGCGATCCTCGTCGAGCAGATGCGCCGCGAGGGCTTCGAGCTCACGGTCGGCAAGCCGCAGGTCGTCACCAAGATGATCGACGGCAAGGTCCACGAGCCGACCGAGCGTATGACGATCGACGTGCCCGAGGAGTACCTGGGCTCGGTCACGCAGCTGCTCGCGCAGCGCAAGGGCCGCATGCAGACGATGAGCAACCACGGCACCGGCTGGGTGCGCATGGAGTTCATCGTCCCGGCGCGCGGGCTCATCGGGTTCCGCACGCGGTTCCTGACGGACACGCGCGGCACCGGCATCGCGTCGTCCATCGCCGAGGGCTTCGAGCCGTGGGCGGGCCCGATCGAGACGCGCGTCAACGGCTCGCTCGTCGCGGACCGCGCAGGCGTCGCGACCCCGTTCGCCATGCTCAACCTGCAGGACCGCGGCACGTTCTTCGTCGAGGCCACCTCGGAGGTGTACGAGGGCATGGTCGTCGGCGAGAACGCGCGCAACGAGGACATGGACGTCAACATCACCAAGGAGAAGAAGCTCAACAACATCCGCTCCTCGACGTCGGAGTCCTTCGAGAACGTGGTGCCGCCGCGCAAGCTGACGCTCGAGGAGTCGCTCGAGTTCGCGCGCGAGGACGAGTGCGTCGAGGTCACGCCGGAGGTCGTGCGGATCCGCAAGGTCGTGCTCGACCAGACCGAGCGGGCACGTCAGACTGCGCGCAACAAGCGCGCCTGACCGCCGGGTGCGCACGTGGCGTGACGGCCACGTGCGCACGGCGCGACCGACGCACCCACCGGAGGACGAGGGATGACCGAGGGTCTGCTGGCGGTCCACGCGCACCCGGACGACGAGACGCTCGCGACCGGCGCGCTCCTCGCGACGTGGGCGGCGTCCGGGCGGCCCGTCACGGTCGTGACCGCGACCCGCGGTGAGCGCGGTGAGGTCATCGGCCGCCGGTGGGCCCACCTCGAGGGCGACGGCCCTGCGCTGGCGGAGCACCGCGAGGACGAGCTCGGCAGCGCGCTGCGCGCCCTCGGGGTGCACGACAGCGGCTTCCTCGACGAGGCCGTCACGGCGGACGTGCGGTACGAGGACTCCGGCATGGCGTGGCTCGCACCGGGCCACGCCGGAGCCGCCGCCGACGCGCCGCCGGACGCCTTCGCCTTCGCGCCCCTCGAGGAGGCCGCCGACGCGTTGGCAGGGCTGCTGCGGCTGCGCCGCCCGCACGTGGTGGTCACCTACGAGCCGGGCGGCGGCTACGGGCACCCCGACCACGTGCGCACGCACGAGGTCACGATGCTGGCGCTCGAGCTCGCCGCGCGCCAGGACGACGCGCACGCGCCCGCGTACGCCGTGCCGGTCGTGCTGTGGTCGGTCGCCGGGGTCCAGGCGCTGCGTCGGGCGCAGCGCGCGCTCGCGGTGAGTGCGGTGCGTGCGGCGCTGGGGCGGGCGGCCCGGGGGCTGGCCCTGCCGGACCCGACCGCCGAGCCCCCGAGCGTGGCGGTGCCCGACGACGAGGTGGACCTGCTGGTCGACGTCGCGCCCGTCCGTGACCGGGTGCTGGCCGCCCTGCGGGCGCACGCGACGCAGGTCCAGGCCGTGGCGCCCGTCGACGGCGAGGACGCGCTGCTCGGGTGCTACGCGCTCAGCAACGCGGTGCTCGCGCCGCTCCTGCCCGTCGAGGGCTACCGGCGCGCCGCGGGCACCCCGAGCGCCGAGGACGGGGGCGTCACGTGGCCCGCCGGTGTTCGACCGGTAGCGTGAGCGCCGTGCAGCCACCCTCCGCAGCGACCCTCTGGCGCGCCCTCGCCGCTCTCGGTCTGGGGCTCGTCGCCGGCACGCTCGGCACCGTGATGCACCGCGCGGTCCGGCCCTGGGGCCTGCTGGTGTGCCTCGCGCTGGTCCTCGTGATCGTGCTGACGGCACGGGCGTGGGCTGGGTGGTTCGGCTACGTCGCGAGCGTGGGCGGGACGTTCGTGGCCGTCCAGGTCCTCGCCAGCGGTGGGCCGGGGGGCGACGTGCTCGTCCCGGCGGACGACGCGTGGGGCTGGGCCTGGGTGCTCGGCGCGCTCGCGGCGGTGTCGGTGGTCGCGTTCGTGCCCCGGCGGTGGGTCGAGGACGAGAGTCCTCCGACGCCGTGAGCCCCGAGGAGGTGACGCCCGACGCGTTCCGGGCGGTGGCCACCCGGCTCGCGGGCGGCGTCGTCGTGGTGACGGCCGTGCGCCGAGGTGTCGCCCACGCGGCGACGGTCAGCTCGGCCGTCTCCGTCTCGCTCGAGCCGCCGCTGCTCCTCTTCTGCGTGCACGTCGACGCGCGCCTGAGGGACGTGCTCGACGACGTCGACACGTGGGCCGTGTCGGTGCTCTCCGACGCCCAGGGCGGGGTCGCGGAGTGGCTCGCGTCGCCCGGACGACCCGCGGTGGGCCAGCTCGACCGCGTCGGGCACCACGCCGGGCCCGTGTCGGGTGCCCCGTGGCTCGACGGCGCCGCAGCGTGGTTCGACTGCCGCACCGAGGCCGTGCACGCGGCGGGGGACCACGACGTGGTGGTCGGGCGGGTGCTGGTGGCGTCCGAGGGCGCTGCCGACGGCGGTGCCCTCGTGCACCTGCGCGGACGCGTGCGGGGCGTGCGGTAGCGGGCTGCGTCCTGCGCCGGCAGCCCGGCGCGGCTCGAGCGGGTGAGGATCGGGTCGCGGTCCGCGAACTGACCGTCACCGACAGGCCGTCACCGTAGAATGCGGGGCGCACGACGCGCGCGCGTCATGCGCTCGCAGGACCATCACGGGGGATCGATGACGCACGGGACCGACCGCGACACGCCGACCGGTGGCGCCGCCGACCGCGACGCCGCCGACGTGCCCGACGAGACGGCGGCCGGGGTCGTCCCCGACGGCGTGCCCCAGCAGCACGACGCCCGCGACGACCTCTCGCACGCCGTCCCCCCGGCGATTGACGGCTCGAGCACGGCGACCGACGGCTCGAGCACGGCGAGCGACGGCTCGGGCACGGCGACCCTGCCGGACGAACCGGTAGAGGAGCAGGGTGCGCCGGACGGCCGTGCGCCCGAGGTGGCCGTGTCCTCGCCCTCCGTGTCCGAGGAGCCTGCGTCCTCGCCCTCCGTGTCCGAGGCGCCTGCGCCCGATGCGGAGGAGCCCGCCGCGGTCGAGCCGGTGCCCACCGACGAGGCCGAGGACCCTGACCCGGTCGAGCCCGAGCCCGCCGACGCGGTGCACGAGCCGACCGCCGCCCCGGCGGCATCCGAGCCCGCCGCAGCAGCCGAGCCCGCCACGCCCGCCGCGGCAGCCGAGCCCGCCGCGGCATCCGAGCCCGCTGCGGCAGCCGCGCCCGCCGAGCCCGCCACGCCCGCCACGGCAGCCGAGCCCGCCACGCCCCCCGCGGCGTCCCGCCCGCTCGCGCCGGTGACGGACGAGCCGCTCGCCGCGTGGCCCTCGTGGGACGACGTCGCCGTGACGGCTCCGACACAGCCCGACGCCGTCGGCACGACCGACGACGGTGCCTCGCCCGGCGCGGCATCCGCCGGCCCGGCCACCGGCCCTGCGTCCGACGGCGTGGACGCAGCCGCGTCGGTCGACCACGCACCCGGCAGCGACGAGGCCGCGCCGGCCGCTCTGCCGCCGCTCAGCCTCGGTGGCCTGTCCACCCTCGCGTTCACCGCGCTGAACGCGGCCTCCGTCGGTGTCCCGGCGCACGCGCTGCCCCAGAGCCCGCTGCCGCGCCGCGACGACGGGCAGGACGACCGGTCCGGCCGGACTCCCGGTGCTGCGGCGTCCGAGGCAGGGCCCGCCGCGTCCGGCGAGGAGCCTGCTGGTCCCGCTGGGGACCGCGCGACGCCCGCCGCCGGCACCGAGACGCCGGCCGCCGAGGACCGCGACGCTTCGGCCGTCGCCGCTGCCTCGGCCCCGACCGAGCCGCGGCCGCCGGCCGCGTCACGCGTCGAGGAGACCGCTGTCGTCTCACGCGTCGACGAGACCGCTGTCGTCTCACGCGTCGACGAGACCGCGGTCGTCTCACGCGTCGATGAGACCGCGGTGGTGCCGGCGCCGTCCGCCGCAGCACCGCCGGACGCACCCGAGCCGCCTCTGCTGGACGGGTTCGAGCCCGAGCGTGCGGACCGCCGCTGGTCCCGGCCGCTCGCTGTCGCGGGCGGTGCCCTGGCGCTCGTCGCTGCGCTGTACGTCGGGTCGTCGTACGCGCTGGCCGACCGGGTGCCTCGCGGCGCGACCGTGGCCGGGGTCGAGATCGGATCGATGTCCTCGGCCGAGGCCGAGCAGCACCTCACCGACGAGCTCGCGGACCGGGTGACGTCCCCCGTGCCGGTGGTCGCGCAGGAGGTGCAGGCCGAGCTGGACCCGGTCGCCGCGGGCCTGGAGCTCGACGCGGGTGCCACGGTGGCGCGACTGACGGGCGTCGACCTCACGCAGCCCGTCCGGCTGTGGCACCACCTGGTGGGCGTCGGTGAGCAGCCGCCGGTGACCGTGGTCGACGAGGACGCGCTCGACGCGGAGCTCACGCAGCTGTCCGGCTCCCTGATGCTGGCGCCCGTCGACGGGACGGTCGTGTTCGCCGACGGCGCCGCTCACGCGACCGAGGCCGTCGACGGCTGGGAGCTGGACGCCGGGGGAGCGGCGACCGAGCTCGAGGAGGGCTGGCTCACGGCCGCGCGTCCCGTCGTGCTCCCGACGAGCGTCGTGGCGCCGGCGGTGTCGCAGGCGGAGACGGACCGCGCCCTGGCGCAGCTGGCCCAGCCGCTGACGGCCGCGCCCGTGACGGTGCAGATCGCCGACCGGCAGGCCGTGCTGGACGTCGCGACGCTCACCGCGCACGCGGCGGTCGTCCCGCAGGACGGGATCCTGGAGCTGCAGCTCGACGGCGCGGCACTGTCCGAGGCGGTCCTGGCGCAGCTGCCCGACCTGCTGACGACCGCGGCCGACGCGCGGTTCGAGTTCCAGGACGGCGCACCGGTCATCATCCCGGGTACGCCCGGGACGACGCTCGACCCGACGGCTCTCGCGACGTCCGTCGTGCAGGCGGCCACGACGGGCACCGGGCGCGTCGCACCCGTCGACCTCGTCCAGTCCGACCCCGCGCAGACGCAGGAGGCGCTCGAGGCGCTCGGCGTCAAGGAGGTCGTCTCGGAGTTCTCGACGCCCCTGACCAGCGAGCCTCGCCGTACGGGGAACATCGCGAACGGCCTGAAGAACATCACCGGCACGCTCGTGCGCCCCGGTGAGACGTTCAGCCTCACGGAGGCGCTGGGCCCGGTCGACGCGGCCCACGGGTACGTGCAGGCGGGTGCCATCGTCAACGGCGAGCACAAGGACGCGTGGGGCGGCGGCCTGTCGCAGGTGTCCACCACGACGTACAACGCCGCGTACTTCGCCGGCTTCGAGGACGTCGAGCACACGCCGCACAGCGAGTGGTTCCAGCGCTACCCCGAGGGTCGCGAGGCCACGATCTTCACGGGTGTCCTCGACCTGAAGTGGAAGAACAACACGCCCTACGGCGCTCTCGTGCAGGGCTTCGTCGCGGACGGTCGGGCACACGTGCGGATCTGGAGCACCAAGCACTTCACGGTCGAGACCACGAAGAGCGGGCGCTCCGGCGTGGTCAGCCCGACGACGGTCTACTCGCAGTCACCGACGTGCGAGCCGCAGAGCGCGGGCAACCCCGGCTTCACGGTGACGAACACGCGGCGGGTGCTCCTGAACGGCCAGGAGGTCGACAGCGAGTCGCACACCTGGCGGTACAAGCCGCAGAACAAGGTCATCTGCGGCGCCGCGCCGGTCCCGGGGGCGACGCCGACGCCTTGACGTCAGGCCGTGCCGTCGCCCCGGCGGTGACGCCTCGCCGGGGGCGGCGGCACGACCTTGGCGCGCACGACGTCCTGCGCCGGCACGCGCACGTCGCCGCGCCGGGTCCGCACGGTCAGCCCGTCGTCGTCCACCGCCACGACCTCACCGAGCACGTCGGTGAACGGGGGCTCCCCGCCGTGCAGGGCGCCCGTCACCGCACCGGGCGGCAGGTCGTCGCGCCGGCGGCGCACCACGACCCGCGTACCCGTCGGCCAGGTCCGCCATGTGTCCGGGCTCACCGCGACGCTCCCGTGTCGGTGAGTGGACTGCGAGGCGGGGCTGGGTGCACGTGGGGGATACTAGGGCGACCGCTGCACCCGTGGAGGACACCCGTGACGTATGTGATCGCCGAGCCCTGCGTGGACGTCAAGGACAAGGCGTGCATCGAGGAGTGTCCGGTCGACTGCATCTACGAGGGCAAGCGCTCCTTGTACATCCACCCGGACGAGTGCGTCGACTGCGGCGCCTGCGAGCCCGTGTGCCCCGTGGAGGCCATCTACTACGAGGACGACGTCCCCGAGCAGTGGTCCCAGTACTACGAGGCGAACGTGCACTTCTTCGACGAGGTCGGCTCGCCCGGTGGTGCCGCGAAGATGGGCGAGATCGCGCACGACCACCCGATCATCGCCACGCTGCCGCTGCGCGTGCACGGCGAGTGACCGCGGTGCTCGTCGGTGCGGGGGACACGTGGGCCTGCTGACCGGGAGCCTGCCGGACTTCCCCTGGGACTCGCTCGGACCCGTCGCCCGGCTCGCACGCGAGCACCCTGGCGGTCTGGTCGACCTGTCGGTGGGCACACCCGTCGACCCGACCCCGCAGGTCGTGCGTGACGCGCTCGCCGCCGCGTCGGACGCACCGGGGTACCCGACGACCCACGGGACGGCCGCGCTGCGCGAGGCGGTGGCGGCGTGGTTCGCGCGGCGTCGGGGCGTGCCGGACCTCGACCCGGACGCCGTGCTGCCGACGCTGGGCTCCAAGGAGCTCGTCGCCTTCCTGCCGTCGCTCCTGGGTCTCGGCGCGGGCGACGCGGTGCTGCACCCGGCGATCGCCTACCCGACCTACGACGTGGGCGCACGGCTGGCAGGGGCGACCCCGGTCCCGACCGACTCCCCTGCGCAGCTGCTCGCGCAGCGTGACGACGTGCGCCTGGTGTGGCTGAACTCGCCCGGCAACCCCGACGGGTCGGTGCTGGGCGTCGACCAGCTGCGGGACGTCGTCGCGGCCGCGCGCGCGGCGTCGGCGCGGACGGGGAGCCGGGTGGTCGTCGCGTCGGACGAGTGCTACGCGGAGCTGGCGTGGGACGAGCCCTGGGCGTCGGACGGCGTCCCGAGCGTGCTGGACCCCCGCGTGACGGGAGGCGACCGCACGGACCTGCTCGCCGTGTACTCCCTGTCCAAGCAGTCGAACCTGGCGGGATATCGCGCCGCGTTCGTCGCCGGTGACGCGGGGCTGGTCGCCGGCCTGCTGGAGACGCGCAAGCACGCCGGCATGATCGTGCCCGCGCCGGTGCAGGCGGCGATGACGGTCGCGCTGCGGGACGACGCGCACGTGGCCGAGCAGCGTGAGCGCTACCGGCGCCGGCGGGTCGCGCTGCGCGCGGGTCTCGAGTCGGCGGGGTACGTGGTCGACCGCTCCCACGCCGGTCTGTACCTCTGGGCGCGCCCCGACGGCCCGCCCCAGGACGCGTGGACGACCCTGCGCGACCTGGCCGGTCTCGGTCTGCTCGTGGCCCCCGGGTCGTTCTACGGCGCGACCGCGGCCGGGCACGTCCGGGTCGCGCTGACCGCGACGGACGAGCAGGTCGCGGAGGCGGCGGCGCGGTTGTCCGGGGCCTGAGCGGGCCGGTCCGTGGACGGCGTGGCCCGTCGGCGGCCGACGACGTACATTGGCGGTTACCCCTGTGAGGAACCTCACATCTACACCAAGGGCCTGTCGTACGTTGGTCAAGACGCCGTCGTCGCAGGTACCGTCACGTGGGCCGACGAGGGTCATCACCGCGCGTCGGCCACCCCATCGGCCCGCACGGCAACCCGCCCGGGCCGGCTGGACCCGCTCGTCGGCGCAGGAAGGAACACCCATGTCGGACGTCGTCACCGCACCGGTGCAGGCCCCCGTCCAGCTCGTGGTCGACGGGCAGGCGCGCGACCTGCCCGTGGTGCCCGCCACCGACGGGAACGACGGCATCGTCGTGTCGTCCCTCCTGCGGGACACCGGCATGGTGACGGTCGACCCGGGGTTCATGAACACCGCGTCGTGCGAGTCGCAGATCACCTACATCGACGGCGACGCGGGGATCCTGCGGTACCGCGGCTACCCGATCGAGCAGCTGGCGGAGCACTCGACGTTCCTCGAGGTCGCCTACCTGCTCATCAACGGCGAGCTGCCGTCGCCCCAGGCGCTGGCGGCGTTCGAGGAGCGGGTCAACCGCCACACGCTGGTGCACGAGGACTTCCGCACGTTCATGGGGACGTTCCCGCGCAACGCGCACCCGATGGCGGTCATGGCGTCGGCGCTCAACGCGCTGTCGACGTTCTACCCCGAGTCCCTCGACCCGTTCGACGACGAGACGGTCGAGCTCGCGACCGTGTTGATCCTCGCGAAGACGCGCACGATCACCTCGTACGTCCACCGCGCCTCCAAGGGCGAGCCGCTGCTGTACCCGGACTACTCGCGCGGCTACGTCGAGGACTTCCTGCGGATGACCTTCGCGGTGCCCTACCAGCAGTGGGACCCGGACCCGGTCGTCGTCAACGCGCTCGACAAGCTGCTCATCCTGCACGCGGACCACGAGCAGAACTGCTCGACGTCGACCGTGCGGGTCGTCGGCTCGAGCCACGCGAACATCTACGCGTCGGTCGCGGCGGGCATCAACGCGCTGTCCGGGCCGCTGCACGGCGGCGCCAACGAGGCCGTGCTGAAGATGCTGGACCAGATCAAGGCCAACGGCGGGGACGCCACCGACTTCATGCGCCGCGTGAAGAACAAGGAGGACGGCGTCCGCCTCATGGGCTTCGGCCACCGGGTCTACAAGAACTACGACCCGCGCGCCGCGATCGTCAAGCAGAGCACGCACGAGGTGCTCGCGGCGCTCGGCGGGTCCGACGAGCTGCTCGACATCGCGATGGGCCTCGAGGAGATCGCGCTGTCGGACGACTACTTCGTCTCCCGCAAGCTGTACCCGAACGTCGACTTCTACACGGGCCTGATCTACAAGGCGATGGGGTTCTCGGACCGGATGTTCACGCCGCTGTTCGCCCTCGGCCGCATGCCCGGGTGGATCGCGCAGTGGCGCGAGATGATGAACGACCCGCAGACGAAGATCGGCCGTCCGCGTCAGGTGTACACCGGCGCGACGGAGCGGCCGTACGTCTCGGCCGAGCGCCGCTGACGCTCAGCCGGAGACCGTCAGGCGGACCTGCCCGGGGGGCAGTGGCGCCTGGCCGGTGACCTGCCACGTGGGCTCGGTGCGCGACCACGTCGTGTCGCCGACGGTCACGGCGTCCACGCCCAGCTCCCACGCGACCGCGACGGACCACTGCGCGACGGACCACCCGGCGCGGGCGGGATCGTCGATGGGCAGCGGCGTCGCGACGACGTCGACCGTGGCGGGCGTCCCCGCGTCGTCGGGGAGGGTCACCGTCACCGGCAGGTCGCCCAGGTCACGCGTGACGCGCGCGAGGACGGGCCCGGTCCCGCCCGGCTGCTCGACCGGCCGCAGGGTGCAGCTCAGCGCCGCCGGTGAGTGCCCGGTGAGCGCCGACGCCCATGCGCGCGCCCGCACCTCGTGCTGGGCGTACGCGTCGGGGAACCCGCTGCGCTGGACGGCCTGCGCGGCCTCGGTGACGGCCATGTCCTGGTAGCCCGGGACCTTCTCGAGCCCGTCGAAGAACTTGTTGGTGGAGTAGACCGGGTCCATGATCTGCTCGACCGTGCCCCAGCCCTGCGAGGGGCGCTGCTGGTACAGGCCCACCGAGTCGCGGTCGCCGTAGTCGATGTTGACGAGCCGCGACTCCTGCAGCGCTGTCGCGATGCCGATCGTCACCGCCCGGGCCGGCATGCCGCGGCGGGTGGCGACCGCAGCCGCCAGCGCGGCGTTCTGCGCCTGGTCGGGGCTCAGGCTCCAGTCCGTGCCGTCCAGGTGGGCGACGCAGCGCTCGGCCGCGGGCGTGTCCGGCCGCGCGCTGCGCAGCACGGCGACGACCGCGCCGACTGCGACGGCGAGCAGCACGACGGCGAGGCCCGCGGTCACCAGGGCCGGCAGGCACCCGGCGCGTCGTCGCCCTCGAGCCACGGCGTCAGTTGGTGTGCAGCGCGGAGTTCAGCTGCACACCGGCGCCCGAGCGTGCGACCGCCTCGACCTCTCCCGTGCGCGAGTTGCGCCGGAACAGCACACCGTCCGCACCGGCGAGCACGCGGGCCTTGACGACGCGTGCCCCGTCGTCGTCCACCGCCCCCTCGACGTCGAAGCCGACGAGCCGCACCTTGGTGCCCGCGGTGACGTACAGGCCCGCCTCGACCACGCAGTCGTCGCCCAGGGGGATGCCCAGCCCCGAGTTCGCACCCAGCAGCGAGCGCTGCCCGACAGCCACGACCTCGCGGCCACCGCCGGACAGCGTGCCCATGATCGAGGCGCCCCCGCCCACGTCGGAGCCGTCGCCCACGACGACCCCGGCCGAGATGCGGCCCTCGACCATCGACGTCCCGAGCGTGCCCGCGTTGAAGTTGACGAAGCCCTCGTGCATCACGGTCGTGCCCGGTGCCAGGTGGGCGCCGAGGCGCACGCGGTCGGCGTCGGCGACCCGCACGCCCGACGGCAGCACGTAGTCGACCATGCGCGGGAACTTGTCGACCCCGTACACCGTCACCGGGGTCCCCGTGGCCGCGCGCAGCCGCAGGCGGGTGGCCTCGAAGTCCTCGACGGCGCACGGTCCGCGGTCGGTCCACACGACGTTCGGGAGGACCGCGAAGAGGCCGTCGAGGTTCTGCCCGTGGGGCCGGACGAGCCGGTGCGACAGCAGGTGCAGGCGCAGGTAGGCGTCGGCGGTGCCGGCGGGCGGGGTGTCGAGGTCCACGACGGTCGCGACGAGCGTCACGCGGACGCCGCGCGCGGGGTCCGCGCGCTCGCACGCGGCGAGGTCGACGGGCGCGTGCAGCCGGACGGAGTCGTCGTCGTCGACGTCGAGCGTGGTGGGCGGGGCCCCGAGGACGGGCGCGGGGTACCAGACGTCGAGGGTGGTCCCCGCGTCGGTGACGGTGGCCAGGCCGAGGCCCCAGGCCGTGCGGTCGGTCATGGCGTGCAAGCCTACGTCGCGGACGCCGCCGACCGGTAAGCCGTCGCCGCGCGTAGGGTCGGGTCGTGGCTGCCGACGACCTGATCGACCTGTCCGCCGACGTGGTGACGCTGACGCGTCAGCTGTGCGACGTCCCGTCCGTCAGCGGCGACGAGACGCGGCTGGCGGACGCGGTCGAGGCGGCGCTGCGCGAGCACCCGCACCTCGAGGTCCTCCGCGACGGTGACGCGGTCGTCGCGCGGACGCACCTGGGGCGCGCACGGCGCGTCGTCGTCGCGGGGCACCTCGACACCGTGCCGGTCGCCGGCAACCTGCCGACCCGGCTCGAGGACGACGTGCTGTGGGGGCGCGGCACCGTCGACATGAAGGGCGGTGTCGCGGTCGCGCTGCACCTCGCGGCCGCGCTCACCGAGCCCGTGCACGACGTGACGTGGGTCTTCTACGACCACGAGGAGGTCGCCGCCGACCTCAGCGGGCTGGGCCGCGTCGCGGCGCACCACCCGGACTGGCTCGAGGCCGACTTCGCGGTGCTCGGCGAGCCGAGCGACGGTGGGCTCGAGGGCGGCTGCAACGGCACGCTCCGCGCCGAGGTGCGGCTCACGGGCGTCGCGGCGCACTCGGCGCGCGCGTGGGTGGGCGTCAACGCGGTGCACGCCGCCGGTGAGGTGCTGCGTCGGCTCGAGGCCTACGAGCCGGCCACGGTCGAGGTCGAGGGCCTGGCGTACCGCGAGGGGCTCAACGCCGTGCTCGTCTCGGGTGGGGTCGCGACCAACGTCATCCCCGACTCGTGCGTCGTCACGGTCAACTACCGGTTCGCGCCGTCGCGGGACGTCGCCGAGGCCGTGGCGCACGTGCGCGACGTGTTCGACGGGTACGACGTGGTGGTCACCGACTCCGCGCCCGGTGCCCGCCCCGGTCTGGACGCACCCGCCGCGCAGGAGTTCGCCGCCGCCGTGCTCGCGGTCACGGGCGGTCGCCCCGCGCCGAAGTACGGCTGGACGGACGTCGCCCGGTTCAGCGCCCTGGGCGTGCCCGCGGTCAACTTCGGCCCCGGCGACCCGCTGCTGGCGCACAAGGACGACGAGCGGGTGCCCGTCGCGCAGATCGAGCTGTGCCACCGCGCGCTGCGGGCGTGGCTGACGGGCGCGCAGCCCGAGGACCTGCCGCTGGGCATCGCCTGACGTCCGCCGTCCGCGCGACGCGGCGGCTCGCGGCGCGCGCATAGGCTCGGGGGATGACTCCTGACGACACGTCGGCACCGGCGCCGGAGTACCGCCGCGGTCCCGTGCTGCTGCGCCGCGACCAGATCCCCGCCACGACCTCCGACCAGCGCCTGCTGGCGCGCGCCGAGGGCGCCGGCTGGCTGCACTCCGACCCCTGGCGGGTCATGCGGATCCAGAGCGAGTTCGTCGAGGGGTTCGGTGCGCTGTCCGAGGTCGGGCCCGCGGTCAGTGTCTTCGGCTCGGCGCGCATCAAGCCCGACGACCCGTACTACGAGCTGGGGCAGGAGGTCGCGCGCGGGCTCGTGGAGGCCGGGTACGCCGTGATCACCGGCGGTGGCCCCGGCATCATGGAGGCGGCCAACAAGGGCGCCACCGAGGCGGACGGGCTGTCGGTCGGTCTGGGCATCGAGCTGCCGTTCGAGCAGGGCATGAACGAGTGGGTCGACCTGGGCGTCAACTTCCGCTACTTCTTCGCCCGCAAGACCATGTTCGTCAAGTACTCCGAGGGTTTCGTCGTCCTGCCCGGTGGGTTCGGCACCTTCGACGAGCTCTTCGAGGCGCTGACCCTGGTGCAGACGCACAAGGTCACCGGGTTCCCGATCGTGCTGCTCGGCGCCGACTACTGGTCCGGGCTGCTCGCGTGGCTGCGCGACACGGTGCACCCGCAGGGCATGATCGCCGCTGCCGACATCGACCTGCTGCAGGTCGCGGCGGACGCGCAGGAGGCCGTCGAGATCGTCGTGCGACGCGGTGCCGAGCTGCGGGCCGAGGAGGAGGCGGCGGTGCGTGCCGCGGCGCGGGACCAGCGGGCTGCCGCCGCCGCCGGTGAGGCGCGGGCACGCAACGGCCGCCGGACCCGTGACGCGGGTGCCTCGGGTGAGGACGGCGCGCTCACGGACGGCGGGTGGTGACGAGCGGACCGCTGCCCGGCGTCCCCGCCGGTGCCGCACCGCTGCGCCTGCGCGGACGCACGTTCGGCGACGACCACCCGGTCGTCATGGCGGTCGTCAACCGCACGCCCGACTCGTTCTACGCGGCGGCGAGGTACGACGAGTCCACGGTCGACGCGGCGGTCGACCGGGCCGTCGAGGAGGGTGCCGACGTGCTGGACGTCGGCGGTGTGCGCGCCGGTCGCGGACCCGTCGTCGAGGAGGCCGAGGAGATCGCCCGCGTCCTGCCCGTCGTCCGGCGCGTCCGGGCACGGCACCCGGACCTGCTGGTCAGCGTCGACACCTGGCGGGCGGGCGTCGCCCGGGCCGTCGCGGACGCCGGTGCCGACCTGCTCAACGACACGTGGGCCGGGCACGACCCCGCGCTCGTCGAGGTGGCGGCGGAGCGCGGGCTGGGCGTCGTGTGCTCCCACACGGGGGGTGCCGCCCCGCGCAGCGACCCGTTCCGCGTCGCCTACCCGGCGCCCGAGGGCGTCGACCCGCTCGACGGCGTGCTGATCGACGTCGTCGCGACCCTGACCGCCGCGGCCGCGCGGGCGGTCGCGCTGGGCGTCGACCCGGCGTCGGTGCTCGTCGACGCGACCCTGGACTTCGGCAAGACCACGTGGCACTCGCTGCACCTGCTGAGAAACACCCCGAAGATCGTGCAGATCGGGCACCCTGTGCTCATGGCGATCTCGCGCAAGGACCTCGTCGGGGAGACCCTGGACCTGCCACCGGAGGAGCGGCTGGAGGGCACGTTGGCGGCCACGGCCGTCGCGGCCTGGCTGGGTGCCCGCGTCTTCCGCGTGCACGACGTCGCAGCGACGCGACGCACGCTCGACATGGTGGCGGCGCTCCGCGCGGAGCGGGCACCGGTGCGTGCCGTGCGGGGCATGCTGTGAGCGCCGACGCCCCCCGGTCCGACGCCGACGTGGCGGTCGACGCCGCCACCGCCGGACCGACGGAGCCGTCGGAGCCGGCGCCCACGACGGAGCCGCGTGCCGGGTGGTGGGACCGGGTCCGCGGCTGGCCGTGGTGGGTGCACGTCCTGCTCGTGTGGGCCGCCTCGCGGCTGTTCGTCGCCGGCGCCTTCGTCTGGACGGCGACGGTGCAGGAGGCGAACGTCTGGACCGGCGCGAACCCGTCCTACCAGGAGTTCGTCGGGCTGTTCTACGACGCCGGCTGGTACCGGCAGGTCGCGGAGAGCGGGTACCCGGCCGAGCTGCCGCGCGACGAGCAGGGGCTGGTCCAGCAGAACCCGTGGGCGTTCTTCCCCCTGTTCCCGATGCTCGTGCGGGCGCTCATGACGCTCACGGGCGGGACGTGGGTGGTCCTCGCGCCGACCGTGGCGCTGCTGCTGAGCGCCGCCGCGGTGCTCGTCGTGCACGAGGCCGTGCGCCACGGCGCGCCCCGGGCGGTCGCCGCCCGGCCCGGCCTGCCGCTGGCGACGGTCGCCCTGGTCTGCGCGTTCCCCACGGCCGCGGTCCTGCAGGTCGCGTACACCGAGTCCGCCGCGCTCCTGCTGGTCGCGGCCTCCCTGCTGCTGCTCGTGCGACGCCGCTACGGGTGGGCGGCCCTCGTCGTCGTCGCGCTCGGGTTCACGCGCGCGGTCGCGCTGCCGATGGCGGCGGTCGTCGTCGTGCACGCGGGGGTGCGGTGGTGGCGCTCGCGGCGTGGTGAGGACACCTTCGGCCGGCGTGACGCCGCGGGGCTCGTCGGCCTGGCCGTCGCGGCGGGGATCTCGGGCGTCGCGTGGCCGGCGATCTGCGGCTGGGTGACCGGCGTCCCCGACGGCTACCTGCAGACGCAGGAGGCGTGGCGGGGCGTGCGGGAGGTGGTGCCGTTCTCGGGGTGGACGTACGTGCCGCAGTTCTGGTTCGGCGAGTGGGGGACGCCCGTCATGGTCGCGGGCTTCGCGCTGACCGCCGCCGTGCTGCTCGTGCCCGCCGCCTGGCGGCTCGGGCCGGAGCTGCACACCTGGTCGGCCGCCTACGTCGTCTACATCCTCGCCGTGATCGAGCCGGGGTCCAGCCTCGCGCGGTTCCTGCTCCTGGCGTTCCCCCTCGGTGCCGTGACAGCGGGGGTGGTGCCGCGGCCCGCGTGGGCGCGCCGACTGTGGTTCGGGGCCGTCCTGGTCCTCATGCTGGGGCTGCAGGTGCTCTGGGTGCGGCAGATGTGGCAGTTCAACCCCCAGGGCGACTGGCCGCCGTGACCCGTTCGTGCTCCGCGGAGCCGGGCGGGGGTCACGCCCGGTGAACTAGGATGGTCGCTGGACAACCGGCTGACCTGGAGGTTGTCGGGCCCGCCCGACGGCTGTCGGCCGGCAACGTACGAGCGAAGGAGAGGCCCGGATGGCCGCGATGAAGCCGAGGACCGGCGACGGACCGCTCGAGGTGACGAAGGAGGGACGCGGCATCGTCATGCGCGTCCCGCTCGAGGGTGGCGGACGGCTGGTGGTGGAGCTCAACGCGACCGAGGCGTCCGAGCTGGGCGAGGCTCTGACGTCCGTCGTCGGCTGACGACCGGCGGATGAGCCCCCGCACCTCCGGCGCGGCCGCCGCCGCGCCGCGTACGCCCCCCACGGTCTCGTTGCACGGCGCGAGCGTCGTCGACTCCCCGCTCCTGACGGACGGGTCGGTCGACGCGGTCGCGGTCCAGGTCGCGCCGCCCCGCGACGGGGACGACGCGCTGCAGCCGCGGTCGGGCACGCCGCAGGCGGCGGCCCGCTACGGCATCGACCTGTCCGAGCTGGCGGAGCGTGCCGGCCTGACGGGCGCTGCGGGCGAGGCGTTCACCGTCCACCTGCCACTCCCGGTGGGTTCGGCCGTCGAGCTCCCGTGGGCCGGGCTGCCGCCGCGCATCGTGCTCGTGGGAGTCGGTGACGAGAGCCCGACCGCGCTGCGTCGCGCGGGTGCGGCGCTCGCCCGGGCCACGCGTGGGCTGCGCCGCGTCGCCGCGACCGTCGGCGCGCAGACGCACCACGACGAGTCGGCCGCGGCACAGGCGGCCCGTGCCGTCGCCGAGGGCTACCTGCTCGCGGCGTACACGCCGCCGCGCGTGACGTCGAAGCCGGAGGGGAAGGCGCCGGCCGAGCTGGTGCTGCTCGGCCGCGACGGCGCGGAGGTCTCCGCCGCGGTGGCCGCCGCTCGTGCAGGTGCGGCCGCCACGTGGCTGGTCCGGGACCTGGCCAACACCCCGTCCAACGTCAAGGACCCGGCGTGGCTGGCGGACCGGGCCCGACGGCTCGGGACCAAGGCCGGGCTCGACGTCGAGGTCCTGGGTCCGCGGGAGCTCGCCGCTGGCGGGTTCGGCGGTCTGCTGGCCGTCGGTGCCGGCTCGGCCTCCACGCCGCGGCTGGTTCGCCTCACGTACACCCCGGCGGCGGGCGACGGCCGCCACGTCGTGGTCGTCGGCAAGGGCATCACGTACGACACGGGCGGGCTGTCCATCAAGCCCCGCGAGGCCATGGTGCCGATGAAGACCGACATGGCCGGCGCCGCGGTGGCACTGGCCACGGTGCTGGGTGCCGCCCAGGCGCACGTGCCGCACAAGGTCACGGCGGTCCTGCCGCTGGCGGAGAACCACTTCGGTGGGTCGTCCTACCGGCCGGGTGACGTCGTCACGATCCACGGCGGCACCACGGTCGAGATCGCGAACACCGACGCCGAGGGCCGGCTCGTCCTGGCCGACGCCCTCGCCTGGGCGGACGCGACCCTCGAACCCGACGTGCTCGTGGACGTCGCCACGCTGACCGGCGCGGCGAGCCTCGGTCTCGGCCGGCAGCACGCCGCGCTCTACGGGACGGACGAGGCCCTCGTCGCGGCGCTGTCGGCCGCAGGTGATCGCACGGGCGAGCTGGTGTGGCCCATGCCGCTCGTCGAGGACTACGAGGAGGCGGTGCGCTCGTCGGTCGCCGACCTGCGTCACGTCCCCGAGGACCGCCGCATCGGCGGCGGCTCGATCACGGCCGCCCTGTTCCTGCGCCGGTTCGTCGGGCAGCGGACCTGGGCGCACCTCGACATCGCGGGCCCCGCGCGTTCGACGTCGGACAAGCACGAGGTCACCGAGGGTGCCACGGGCTACGGTGCGCGCCTGCTCCTGGAGTACCTGACGACGCTGGACTGACGTGCACAGCGATGCCGCCGACCCCCCGGGGGTCGGCGGCATCGTCGTGCGCAGGTCGGACGCCGTGTGGAAGGTGTCGTGGGGCCGCTGGAGCGAGCTCGTGCTCAGCGACCCCCGCGCCGACGCCGCCGAGCTGCTGCGGCATTGCTCCGGCGCGCTGCGCGACCTGGTGAGGTGACGTCCGCCGACGTCGATCGGTCCCTCAGCGACGCACGGCGACGAGCAGGCCCTCGCCCACCGGCAGGAGCGCCGGCACCAGCCGGTCGTCCGCGCGGACGTGCCGCCCGACGTCCCGGACGGTCGTCGTCGCCTCGTCGCGCCGCGCGGGGTCCGCGACCCGGTCGTGCCAGAGCGCGTCGTCGACCGCCAGCACGCCTCCCGGACGCAGCAGGCGGACCGCCTGCTCGACGTACCCGGGGTAGTTCTCCACGTCCGCGTCGATCACGACCATGTCGTACCCGCCGTCGGTGAGGCGCGGCAGGACGTCCAGCGCGCGCCCGGAGATGGCGCGCGTCCGGGTGCTGCGCACGCCCTCCTCGGCGAACGCGTCCTTCGCGGCGCGCTGGTGCTCGAGCTCCAGGTCGATCGTCGTCAGCACGCCGTCCGCCGGCATGCCCCGCAGCAGGTACAGCGAGCCCACGCCGGCGCCCGTGCCGACCTCGACCACCGCACGCGCCTGCGCCGCCGCGGCGAGCACGCGCAACGCCGCTCCCGTGCCGGGGAGCACGGGCGTGCACCCCAGGTGCGACGCGCGCTCGCGGGCCCGCAGCACGACGTCGTCCTCGTCGAGGAACTCCTCGCAGTAGACCCAGCTCTGCGCCTTGTCGGTGGAGATGACGGCCTCCTCGTCGCTCGCCCCGTGCGGGCGCGCCTGGCCGTCAGCGTAGTCCCGCGCCGCGGGCGTCCGACGGACGTGCGAGCCGGGGTTCTGCGCGCCGCGTCGCCGCACCGCGCGCGGGCCGCCGTTTCCGCTCAGGACGAACAAGGGTCGAGCATGGGAGCCCGACCTGGGAGACTGACGTCCCGAGAGAAGCATCGAGGAGAGCCCCGCAGATGAGCGACCAGCCCGCCGACTGGCAGGCCCCGTCGTGGGAGGAGATCGTCCGGGAGCACTCCGCCCGGGTGTACCGGCTGGCCTACCGGCTGACCGGGAACCGCCACGACGCCGAGGACCTCACGCAGGAGACCTTCGTCCGCGTGTTCCGCTCGCTCCACACGTACAGCCCCGGCACCTTCGAGGGCTGGCTGCACCGGATCACCACGAACCTCTTCCTCGACATGGCGCGCCGCAAGCAGCGCGTGCGGATCGAGCCGATCGGTGACGACACGGACCGGTGGTCCTCGCCGGACCTGCTCGCGACGCCCGAGCGCGCGTTCGAGGCCGCGAACCTCGACCACGACGTCCAGCGCGCGCTCGACGCGCTGCCGCCCGAGTACCGCGCCGCCGTCGTGCTGTGTGACATCGAAGGGCTGTCGTACGAGGAGATCGCCGTGACCCTCGGCATCAAGCTCGGCACCGTGCGCTCGCGGATCCACCGCGCCCGGGCCCGGCTGCGGGTCGCGCTCGAGCACCGGCGTCCGCTCGACACCTCGGCAGCCGACACGTCGACCGCCGACCCGCGCGTGCCCGACGCCGCCGAGGTGGCCGGATGATGCACCTCGGCTCCCGGATCAGCGCCCTGGTCGACGGACAGCTCGACCCGGCCGCGACCGAGCGCGCACTCGCGCACGTCGCGACGTGCGCGTCGTGCGCGCGCGAGCTCGCCGCAGCACGTGCCGCCCGGCGGGCGCTCGCCGGGGCGGAGCCCGTCCACCCCACCGAGGACCTCACGGCGCGTCTGCTGTCGCTCTCGTCGCAGGGCGGCCCGCCCGTGCCGCCGGCGCCCGGGACGCGCGACCCCTTCGCCGTCGGTGCCGGCGCGGCACTGCCGGTCGCCGCGACACGGGCGCTGCGCGGCGACGTGGTCAGCGGCCGCTCGCCCGTGCGGCTCGTGGTCGGGTCCGTGGCAGGTATGGGCGCCATGGCGGCCGGCCTGTTCATGCTCGGTGAGCGGCCCGTGGTGACGCCCTCGAGCCACCCGGCGGCCGCGCTCGGTCTGCTCGCCCACACGTCGGCGCCCGCCGACGCGGGCGACGTGCCGGCGGACGACGCCACGGTCGCGTGGCTGCGCGGGAAGGGGTGGACGTTCCCCGCCGACCTGCCCGCCGGGTGGCACGTCCGCTCGATCGGCTGGTCCTCGGACGACCCGCAGGTGCTGGAGGTGGACGTCACGGGGCCCGTGGGCTCCTACGTCGTGACCGAGCAGCAGGGGCGCCTGGACACCCAGGCGCTCGCCGGCGCGCCCGTCCGGGAGGTGGGCGGCAGGCAGGTGCACGTGCTGTCCGTCGAGCCGTGGCAGGTCGCCTGGCAGTCGGGTTCGACGGTCGTGCAGATCGTCGCCGCGCAGGACGAGGGCGCGATCGACGCGCTGGTCGAGGCGTTCCCCTCCGACGGGTACGACGACACCGTCACCGGGCGCATCGGTCGCGGCTGGCAGACCGTGTCCGCCGTGTGGGGACGCCCGTGAGCGACGGCGGGTCAGGCGCCGTGGCCGGTCCGGAGCCGCACCCCGCGCCCGAGCCACGACCCGCCGACGCGCCACCGCCACCGCACCCGGGCACCCCGCAGCCCGCGCCGGTCCCGCTGTTCGCCGCGCCCTCGTCGTACCGCCGCACCGCGGACGCCCCGGACGTCGGACCCGCGGAGGCGCCCCGGGGGGCGGCACCCGCGCACGCGCCCACCGCGGCCTTCGCCCGCCCGGGCGGTCCGCACCCGACCGCCGGACCGGACGCACCGTCCGCCGGCCCGGACGGGGGAGCCGCCGACGGGACGTCCGTGGCGGCCGCTCCCGGCCGTCCGACGCGCCGCCGCCGACGGCGCACGCTGTCGGCAGCCTGGGTCGCGCCGCTCGTCGCCCTGTCGGTCGCCGCAGGCTTCCTCGGAGGACTGCTCGGGGACCGGGTGCTGCCGGACGACGGGCGCCGCTCCGACGCGGGCCTCCCGGTGGCCCCGGCCCCGGCCGCGCACGTGGACCGGGCGCCCGACTCCGTGGCCGGCATCGCCGCCGGCGTCCTGCCGAGCGTGGTGTCGCTCGAGGTGACGACCGCGGACGGGGCAGGCTCGGGCTCGGGCTTCGTCCTGCGGCAGGACGGGTACGTGCTGACGAACAACCACGTCGTCGAGGGGGCCGACGGCGGGTCGATCGTCGTGCAGTTCGCCGACGGCACGGAGCTGCCCGGCACGGTCGTCGGTGCCACGGGGGACTACGACCTGGCGGTGGTCAAGGTCGAGGCGACGGGCCTGACACCCGCGGCCCTGGGTGACTCGGACACGGTCGTCGTCGGCGACCCGGTCGTCGCGATCGGTGCGCCGCTGGGACTCGTCGGCACCGTCACGAGCGGCATCGTCAGCGCGCTCAACCGACCCGTCGTGGCCGGGGACGGCGGCGACGCCGCGTTCATCAACGCGATCCAGACCGACGCGGCGATCAACCCCGGCAACTCGGGTGGACCCCTGGTCAACGCGCAGGGTGAGGTCGTCGGCATCAACTCCGCCATCGCCCAGCTGCCCGGGCGGCTCACGGGCGTCGGCAGCATCGGGCTCGGCTTCGCGATCCCGTCGAACCAGGCGCGCCGCACGGCCGAGCAGCTCATCGAGACCGGTACGGCGACGTACCCCGTCATCGGCGTCGCCCTCGAGCCGGGGTACTCCGGCGAGGGCGTGCAGGTCGCGGTGCAGGACGGCCCGGGCACCGCGGCCGTCACCCGCAACGGCCCGGCCGACCTGGCGGGGATCCGGCGCGGTGACGTCATCCTGGCCATCGACGGCCGCCCGGTGACGGCGTCGGAGGAGCTGATCGTCACCATCCGCGCGCGCGAGGTCGGGGACACCGTGGTGCTGCGCGTGCGCACGGGCGACGACGAGCGGGACGTCCGCGTGCGGCTCCAGGCGGCGCCGGACTGACCGACCGTCGTCGGCCGCCGTCGCGGTAACCTGAGCGGGTGTTCGGGATCAACGGCGGCGAGCTGCTCATCCTGCTGCTGGTCGCCGCCGTCGTCGTCGGCCCGGAGCGGCTGCCCGCGTACGCCGAGCAGCTCGCGGGATGGGTGCGGCGGCTGCGCGACCTCGCCCGTGACACCAAGGAACGTGTCGACGCCGAGCTCGGTGACGCCGACGTCGACTGGGCGGCTCTCGACCCGCGCCGGTACGACCCGCGCCGCATCGTGCGCGACGCTCTGCTGGACGACGGGAAGCCGCACACCTCGTCGCGCCCGGCGCCCCCGGGTGCCAGGTCCGCGGCAGCGGCCGCACCGGCCGTCGCGTTCGCCGCCGGACCGGTGCCCGCGGGGCCGGACGCGCCCGCACCGTTCGACGACGAGGCGACCTGACGCGCAGCCCGTCCCGCCGTACCCTCACGCATGACATCCGGCCGACGGCCGATCACCTCAGGAGGCCCGCGCATGACCCAGGTGCTGTCCACGACGCAGCCCGCCACGCCGTCGACCGCGGGCGGGCGCATCTTCTCGGGCATGCAGCCGACGTCGGACTCGCTCCAGCTCGGCAACTACCTGGGTGCGCTGACCCAGTGGGTCGCGCTCCAGGACACGCACGACGCGATCTACTGCGTCGTCGACCTGCACGCGCTCACCGTCGGACCCGACCCCCAGGTGCTGCGGGAGCGCACGCGCCGCACGGCCGCGCAGTACCTCGCGGCGGGGGTCGACCCCCGGCGGTCGATCCTGTTCGTCCAGTCGCACGTGCCGGAGCACGCCGAGCTGGCCTGGATCCTGTCCTGCCACACCGGCTTCGGTGAGGCCGGCCGCATGACGCAGTTCAAGGACAAGTCGGCGAAGCAGGGCTCCGAGGGCACGACCGTCGGCCTGTTCACGTACCCCGTGCTGATGGCGGCCGACATCCTGCTGTACGACACGGCGCTCGTGCCCGTCGGGGAGGACCAGCGCCAGCACCTGGAGCTGACGCGCGACCTCGCGCAGCGCATGAACGCGCGCTTCGGCCGGGGCACCGTCGTCGTCCCCGAGCCGTACATCGTCTCCGCGACGGCCAAGATCTACGACCTGCAGGACCCCACCTCCAAGATGAGCAAGTCGGCCGAGAGCCCGAACGGCCTCATCGAGCTGCTCGACGACCCGAAGGTCGTCGCCAAGCGCATCCGGTCGGCCGTGACCGACGCCGAGCGGGAGATCCGCTTCGACCCCACCGCGAAGCCCGGCGTGTCGAACCTGCTGACGATCTTCTCGGCGCTGTCGGGGCGGACCGTCCCGTCGCTCGAGGCCGACTACGAGGGCAAGGGGTACGGGGACCTCAAGAAGGACCTCGCGGACGTGGTCGTCGACTTCCTCACCCCGTTCCAGGAGCGGGTGCGGCACTACCTCGCCGACCCGACGGCGCTCGACGACGTCCTCGCCGACGGTGCGGCGCGGGCCCGTGAGCTGGCGACCCCCACGCTGGAGCGGGTCTACGACCGGTCCGGTCTGCTCCCCGCGCGCCGGGTCCGGGCGTGAGGCTTCCGCGGGCGGGGGCGGGGGAGATCGTCGTCGGGGTCGCGATCGCGGTCCCTGAGCCGTTCTGCGGCCAGCTGCACGACGCACGGGTGCGCCTCGGGGACCCCGAGGCGCGCAACATCGTGCCGCACGTGACCCTCATCGGTCCGACGCCGGTCGCGCAGGACAGGCTCGAGGAGCTCGACGCGCACATCGCGCGCACGGTCGCCGGTCACCGCCCCTTCCACGTGCGGCTGCGCGGCACGCACACGTTCCGCCCCGTCTCGCCCGTCGTGTTCGTGGCGCTCGAGGAGGGTGCGGAGCAGTGCGCCGCGCTGGAGGCGTCGGTGCGCTCGGGTCCCCTGCAGGTCGAGGCGCACTTCCCGTACCACCCGCACGTCACGGTCGCGCACGACGTCGACGACGCGGCGCTCGACGCCGCGCAGGCCGACATGGCGACGTACGAGGCGGGGTTCGACGTCACGCACGTCCACCGGTTCGTGCACGACGGCACGGCGTGGCGTCCCGCGCAGCGGTTCGTGCTCGGCGCCGTCGGGGCCCTCGCGGATGCCGTCGGGGAGGACCACCCGTAGGTTCGCTCGCATGGAGCGTCGCACGACCCGGCACGAGAGAACCGTCGTGGCGCCCCCCGCCGGCGCGGGCGCAGCCCACGCGCGCGCGACCGAGCGTGCGCCGGACCCGGAGTCCGGACCCCGGTGGAAGCCCGGCGTCCCCGGCCTCGTCGAGCGCGTGCAGGCACTCCTGGCCTGGTGGCAGCGGACCCGCGTGGCGCGGGCCAACGCGCGCTTCGGGCAGGCGGGCGGCGGCCTGCTCACCGGTGGCCTCGCGTACACCACGCTGTTCTCGGTGTTCGCAGGCCTCACCATCGGCTACACCGCGTTCATGGCGGTGCTCGGCGGCAACGCCGAGCTGCGCGAGACGGTCCTGCGCACGGTCGGGGCGTCGCTGCCCGGGCTGGTCGACACGGGGGACGGCACCGGCGTGCTCAAGCCGGACGACCTCGTCCTGAGTCCCGGCCTGAGCATCGCGAGCATCGTGGCCGTGGGTGTCCTGGCCTTCAGCGCGATCTCCGCGACCGCCGCGCTGCGCACCGCGGTGCGCGCCATGTTCGGTGCGCACGACGCGGTCACGCTCGTCGCCGGCAAGCTGCGCGAGCTCGGGGGGTTCGTCGGCATCGCGCTCGCGGTGCTCCTGTCGGCCGTGCTCGGCATCGCGGCGACGACCGCGGCCGACTGGCTCCTGGGGGCCCTGGGCTGGCCGGACGGGTCCGGGGTGGTCCTCCGGGTCGTCGGCATCGCCGTCGCGTTCGTCGTCGACGCCGCCGTCTTCGTGATGATCGTGCGGGTCCTCGCCGGCCAGGCGCCCCCACGCAGGGACCTGCTGGGCGGCGCGGTGATCGCCGCGACAGGGCTGGGTGTCGTCCGGCTGCTGGGGACGTCCGTCGTCGCCGGGTCCGTGCAGCGCAACCCGGTGCTCGCGTCCTTCGCGGTGATCGTCGTCCTGCTGCTGTGGATCAACCTCATCGCGCGCGTCGTCCTGCTCGCCGCGGCCTGGACCGCCGACCCGCCGGCGCCCGAGCCAGCGCAGGAGGGCCCTGGCGACGTGTCCTGAGGGTCAGCCCGTGCGCGTCAGGGCCACGAGCAGGGCGGGCAGCCGGTCGACGTAGTCGCGCAGCTGCCCACGCGTGCGGTCGGGCTCGCCCACCTTCAGCAGGTTGAGCATGCCCTCGTCGCCGGCCTCCTGACCCGCGGCGATCCGGTCCGTCGAGGCGGCCATGCGAATCACGACGTGGTGCGCGACGTCCACCGCGGACGGTGCCGCCGCGCCCGACGCTGCCGCCTCGCGCCCGTAGGCGTCGGCGAGCACGCGCAGGCGGTGCGCGCCGTGCGCGGGGCCGGGGTCGTCGTAGAAGGGGACGCCGCTCCAGGCGAGCATCGCGAGGTCGTCGAGCGGCACGCCCGGGCCGGCGACGTCCCAGTCGACGACACCGACGATCTGGTCCGCGCCCGGCCCGGCGACCAGCATGTTGTACATCGTGGCGTCGTGGTGGCACACGATCTCCCCGGGTGCCAGGTCGCGCTCCTCGAAGCGCCACCGCACGCGGCCGGGTCGCAGGTCGGCGACCGCCGCGTGGTACCGGGCGAGCCACGCCGCACCGGACGCCAGCCGTGCGTCGGTGACCTCGGCGAGGTCGACCACCTCGCCGGGCAGGTGCTCGAGCACCTCGCGCCCCCGCGTGTCGATGCCCAGCGGCGCGGGCACGCCGTCGAGGCCGCGTGCACGCAGGTGGGCGAGCAGCGCGTGCACGGCCGGCGTCCACGGGCCCGCCGGACGGCGCACGGTGCCCCCGGCCCGCACCGCGCCGCCCACGTTGCCGCCCGGCAGCCGCACCTCGGGTGCGGGCGGCTCCGGCTCGACGTAGCGGGGGAGCGCGGCGAGCAGCGAGGTCAGGTCGTCGACGGGCACCGCGCCATGATGGTGCACCGCGCGCGGGACGTCACCGGGATTGCGGCTCAGAAGGCGCGCGTGATCATCGCGCGCTTGACCTCCTGGATCGCCTTCGTCACCTCGATGCCGCGTGGGCAGGCCTCGGTGCAGTTGAAGGTCGTGCGGCAGCGCCACACGCCCTCCTTGTCGTTGAGGATCTCGAGGCGCTGCGTGCCGCCCTCGTCGCGGGAGTCGAAGATGAAGCGGTGCGCGTTGACGATCGCCGCGGGCCCGAAGTACTGGCCGTCGGTCCAGAACACCGGGCACGACGACGTGCACGCGGCGCACAGGATGCACTTGGTGGTGTCGTCGAACCGCTCGCGCTGCTGCGGGGACTGCAGGCGCTCCTTCGACGGCTCCGTGCCCGTGGTGATGAGGAACGGCATGATCTCGCGGTAGGAGGCGAAGAACGGCTCCATGTCGACGACCAGGTCCTTGACCACGGGCAGGCCCTTGATGGGCTCGACCGTGATCGGCTTGGACGGGTCGAGGTCCTTGAGCAGCGTCTTGCACGCGAGCCGGTTGCGGCCGTTGATGCGCATGGCGTCGGACCCGCAGATGCCGTGCGCGCACGAGCGGCGGAACGTCAGCGAGCCGTCGTGCTCCCACTTGATCTTGTGCAGCGCGTCGAGCACGCGGTCGGTGCCGTGGACCTCGACCGTGAACTCGTCCCAGCGCGGTTCCGCGACGAAGGGCTCGCCGAACGCCGGCATGTCCTCGTCCGCCGGCAGGAACCGCCGGATCTTCAGCGTGACCTGGAAGGACGGCACGGCGCCGACCTCGCTTGCGGGTGCGTCCACGGTGGTGGTCATCAGTACTTGCGCTCCATCGGCTGGTAGCGGGTGACGGTGACGGGCTTGGCTCCGAGGACCACCTGGTAGCCGTCGAACGTCTCGGCCCGGGCGAAGGCGCCGTCACCGGACAGGGCACCGGCAGCGCCCTCGGCGACCGGACGGCGGTACGCCATCGTGTGCTGCATGAACCGTGCGTCGTCGCGGTCCGGGAAGTCCTCGCGGAAGTGCCCGCCGCGGGACTCCTCGCGGTTGAGGGCCCCGACGACCACCGTCTCGGCGATGTCGAGCAGGAAGCCGAGCTCGACCGCCTCGAGCAGGTCGGTGTTGAAGGTGCGGGTCTTGTCCTGCACCGAGACCGCCTCGTACCGCTTGCGCAGGGCCTTGATGTCGGACAGCGCCTGCGTGAGCGAGTCGGACGTGCGGAAGACCTGGGCGTTCGCGTCCATCGTCTCCTGCAGGTCACGGCGGATGTCGGCGACCCGCTCGCCGTTCGGACGCGTGCGGATCGCCTCGAGCCCGGCCTCGACGCTCGTCGCGGGCGAGGGGGGCAGCTCGACGAACGGCGCCACCGCGGCGTAGGCCGCGGCAGCACGCCCGGCGCGCTTGCCGAAGACGTTGATGTCGAGCAGCGAGTTCGTGCCCAGGCGGTTCGAGCCGTGCACGGAGACGCAGGCGACCTCACCGGCCGCGTACAGGCCCTTGATGACGTCCGTCGCGTTGCGCAGCACCTCACCCTCGATGTTCGTGGGGATGCCCCCCATCGCGTAGTGCGCCGTCGGGTACACGGGCACCGGCTCGGTGTACGGCTCGATGCCGAGGTACGTCCGCGCGAACTCCGTGATGTCGGGCAGCTTGGCGTCGATGTGCGCGGGCTCGAGGTGCGTGAGGTCGAGCAGGACGTAGTCCTTGTTGGGTCCCGCCCCGCGGCCCTCGCGCACCTCGTTGGCCATCGAGCGGGCCACGATGTCGCGCGGCGCGAGGTCCTTGATGGTGGGGGCGTAGCGCTCCATGAAGCGCTCGCCGTCGGCGTTGCGCAGGATCCCGCCCTCGCCGCGGGCAGCCTCCGAGAGCAGGATGCCCAGGCCCGCCAGGCCCGTCGGGTGGAACTGGAAGAACTCCATGTCCTCCAGCGGGATGCCCCGGCGGTACGCCAGCGCCATGCCGTCGCCCGTGAGGGTGTGCGCGTTCGACGTGGTCTTGTAGATCTTGCCCGCGCCACCGGTGGCGAAGACGACCGCCTTGGCCTGGAAGACGTGGATCTCGCCCGTGGCCAGCTCGTAGGCCACGACGCCCGAGACGTTGACCTCCTCGCCCTCGGGCACGTCGCCCGTGGCCAGGTCGTGGTCGACCAGCAGGTCGAGGACGTAGAACTCGTTGAAGAACTCGACGTCGTTCTTGACGCACTGCTGGTAGAGCGTCTGCAGGATCATGTGGCCGGTGCGGTCCGCGGCGTAGCAGGACCGTCGCACGGCCGCCTCGCCGTGGTTGCGCGTGTGCCCGCCGAACCGGCGCTGGTCGATGCGGCCCTCGGGCGTGCGGTTGAACGGCAGGCCCATCTTCTCCAGGTCGAGCACCGCGTCGATGGCCTCCTTGGCCATGACCTCGGCGGCGTCCTGGTCGACCAGGTAGTCACCGCCCTTGACGGTGTCGAAGGTGTGCCACTCCCAGTTGTCCTCCTCGACGTTGGCCAGCGCGGCGCACATGCCGCCCTGCGCCGCGCCGGTGTGGGAGCGCGTCGGGAAGAGCTTGGAGATGACAGCGGTGCGCACGCGCGTCGAGGACTCGAGCGCGGCACGCATCCCGGCGCCGCCCGCGCCGACGATGACGACGTCGTACTGGTGGGTCTGCATCGGCTGCTAGGCCTTCCTTGCTGGGGACGTCCGGGGGATCAGCGCGCGCAGAACGACGGCAGCAGATCGGCCGGGCTGTTGGGGGGGCACGGGTCGAACGTGAAGATCACCAGGGTGCCCAGCACGATGACGACGACGGTGGCGACGTACAGGGCGAGCTTCAGCACCATGCGGGTGCCGTCCTTCTCCGCGTAGTCGTTGATGATCGTGCGGACGCCGTTCGTGCCGTGCAGCATCGCGAGCCACAGCATGAGCAGGTCCCACACCTGCCAGAACGGCGAGGCCCACTTGCCGGCGACGAAGCCGAAGTCGATGGCGCTGATGCCCTCGCCGACCATGAGGTTGACGAACAGGTGGCCGAAGACCAGCACGACCAGGACGACGCCCGACGCGCGCATGAACACCCAGCCGTACAGCTCGAAGTTGCCGCGGGTGGTGCGGCGCGACGGGCCGGGCCGCGACGCGCGCGGGGCCTTGGGATCGGCGATGGTGCTCATCAGTGGCCCCCGAAGACGTTCATGAGGTGACGCGGCAGGAAGCCCGCCATCGTCAGGACGACCAGGCCGACGACGATCCACAGCATCACCCGCTGGTAGCGCGGGCCCTGGGACCAGAAGTCGACCAGGATCAGCCGGATGCCGTTGAACGCGTGGAACACGATCGCCAGGACGAGGCCCGCCTCGCCCAGCCCCATGATCGGGTTCTTGTACGTCCCGATGACGTCGTTGTAGGCCTCGGGCGACACGCGCACCAGCGCGGTGTCCAGGACGTGCACGAGCAGGAAGAAGAAGATCGCGAAACCGGTGATGCGGTGCGCGACCCAGGACCACATGCCTTCGCGCCCGCGGTAGAGCGTTCCGGCCGGCCGCGATGGCGCGGTGGGCGCTGAGGACACGGTGGGGGCCTCCTGAGGCGAGTTCGCGTGCGGACGGCGATGTCCTGGACGTCCCCCTCACTGTAATGACCCGGTCCGCCCGGCCGCCGCACGCAGGGGGACCAAGGGCCCGGGAAGGCGCGTTTGTGACCAACCCCACAGGCCGCAGGGGGGTCCTGGGACCTCGGTCCGTGGTGGGCGGGGGCCTCTCGTCGGCCGCTGCGGACAGGGGACCGGGCGTCCTCGGGCGGCCGGTACGGTGGGCGCATGCCGGACGCGCCGATCGCCGACTTCCATGCCGTCGTCCCTGCTGGGGGCGCCGGGACCCGACTGTGGCCGCTGTCGCGATCCGGGTACCCCAAGTTCCTCCTGGACCTCACCGGCACGGGGCGCACCCTGCTGCAGGGCACGGTCGACCGGCTGCTGCCGCTCACGGGGCCCGGGAACGTGCTCGTGGTCACCGGCGCACGGCACGCGGACGCGGTCGCGCAGCAGCTGCCCGGGCTCGGTGCCGCGAACGTGCTGGCCGAGCCGAGCCCGCGCGACTCGATGGCCGCGATCGGTCTCGCGGCGGCGGTGCTCGTCGAGCGGCACGGCCCCGACGTCGTCCTCGGCTCGTTCGCGGCCGACCACGTCATCACGGACCTCGACGCGTTCGGTGCGACGATCCGCGAGGCGGTCGCCGCGGCGCGCACGGGTGCGGTCGTCACCATCGGCATCCGCGCGACGGAGCCCTCGACGGCCTTCGGCTACGTGCGTGGTGGCGCGCCGCTCGGCGCGCCCGGTGCCCCGCACGCGCTGCGGGCCGTCGGCTTCACCGAGAAGCCGGACGCGCCGACCGCCGCGCAGTACCTCGCCACGGGCGAGTACAGCTGGAACGCCGGCATGTTCGTCGTGCGTGCGGGCGTCCTCCTCGACCACCTGGCGGCACAGCTGCCGGCGCTGCACGACGGCCTGCGGCGCATCGCGGCGGCGTGGGACACGGCGGACCGGGACGCGCGCCTGGCGGACACGTGGCCGGGGCTGACGAAGATCGCGATCGACCACGCGATCGCCGAGCCCGTCGCCGCAGCGGGCGGCGTCGCGGTCGTGCCCGGCACGTTCGGCTGGGACGACATCGGTGACTTCGCGTCCCTCGGCACGCTGCTCGGCGCCGGGCAGGGCGGCGTCGCGACGCTGGGGGAGACGGACCTCGTCCTGCGCATCGACTCCGACGGCGCCCTCGTGACGACGGGGGGCCGTACGGTCAGCGTCGTCGGCGTCCCCGACGCGGTCGTCGTCGACACGCCCGACGCGCTGCTCGTCACGACCCGCGCGCACGCGCAGCAGGTCAAGCAGGCGGTCGACGCCTGGCGCGAGCGCGGGCGCGACGACCTCCTGTGAGGCGCCCGGGCCCGCGTGCCCGGTGACCTCGTGGACGTCCTCGGACGTCCGTCCGCAACGGCCGATACGCTCGGGGGATGTCTGCCCCCGTCTCCGACCAGCTGTCCGTGCCCGTGAGCGCGCACGACGTGCTCCCGCTGCGCACGCTCGCACCGGAGCCCGCCAACCCCGTGGCCCGGGCGCTCGCCGCGACGCTCGAGGAGCTGCGCGCCGAGCTGGTGAGCGTCCGCCGCGACCTGCACGCGCACCCCGAGCTGGCGCGCACCGAGGAGCGCACCACCCGGGTGGTCGCCGAGCGACTGCGCGCGGCGGGCCTGACGCCGCACCTGCTGACCGGCTCCGGCCTGTGGTGCGACATCGGCCCGACGGTCGCCTCGTCGGGCGTGCGTCGCATCGCGCTGCGGGCGGACCTCGACGGCCTGCCGCTCCCCGACACGTGCGGGCTCCCCTGGGGGTCGACGCACCGCGGCGTCGTGCACGCCTGCGGTCACGACGTGCACACGACCGCCGTGCTCGGCGCTGGTCTCGCGCTCGCCCGGCTGGCCGCCGAGGGCCTGCTGGAGGTGGGCGTGCGGCTGATCTTCCAGCCGGCCGAGGAGGTGCAGCCCGGCGGGTCCATCGACGTCATCAACGAGGGCGGGCTGGACGGCGTCGGTGAGATCTTCTCCGTGCACTGCGACCCCAAGCTCGACGTCGGCCTGGTCGGCACGCGCATCGGCCCGATCACGTCCGCCTCGGACGAGGTCACGGTGAGCGTCACGGGCGGCGGCGGTCACACCTCCCGCCCGCACCTGACGGGTGATGTGGTGTACGCGCTCGGCCAGGTCATCACGCAGGTGCCCGCGATCCTGGGGCGTCGGCTCGACCCGCGGTCCGGCGTGAACCTCACGTGGGGCGCGGTGCACGCCGGCAGCGTCCACAACGCGATCCCGGTGACGGGCACCGTGATGGGCACGCTGCGGTGCCTGGACGTGCGGGCGTGGGAGCGGGCGTCGGCCGTGGTCGAGCAGGCCGTCACCGACGTCGTGCACCCGCTGGGTGTCGAGGTCGAGGTGAAGCACCAGCGGGGCGTGCCCCCGGTGGAGAACGGGGCGGACAGCACGGGCGTCCTGGAGGACGCCGCGCGCGACGTCCTGGGTCCGGACGCCGTGCGGCTCACCGAGCAGTCGCTCGGTGGCGAGGACTTCGCGTGGTACCTGACGAAGGTGCCGGGTGCCATGGCGCGTCTGGGCACGCGCACGCCCGGGGGTCACACCTACGACATCCACCAGGGTGACCTGCGCGTCGACGAGCGCGCGATCGAGGCCGGTGCCCTGCTGCTCGCCCGGACCGCGTACCTGGCCGGCCGACGGTCCCGCTCCTGAGGGCACGTGCCGTGTCGCAGCCAGCACGACGAAGCGCCGCGACAGGTTGCGAATTCATCACGGAACCTGCGTGGATACCCATCGGTAACACCGCCGTCACCGCCGGGTGCCTAGGGTCGACGGTGTTCAGGCCGAACGGTGCCGACGACGTCCGGGGCGCGAGGTCGCGCCGCCGTACGTACGGACATCCGGAGCGGGCGACGACGAGACGCAGGAGACTGTCGTGAAGAAGACCATCCGAATGGCCGCGCTGGGCGGGGCGGTCGCCCTGACGCTCGCCGCATGTGGCAGTGCCCCCGACGAGACCCCGGACGCCTCCGGGTCCGCCGCCCCCGCGGCCTCCGACTTCCGGGCGTGCATGGTGTCCGACCAGGGCGGTTGGGACGACAAGTCCTTCAACCAGTCCGGGTTCGAGGGTCTCGAGCGCGCCGGTGACGAGCTGGGCGTCGACACCAACGCCGTGGAGTCCACGGCGGACGCCGACTACGGCCCCAACATCGACTCGCTCGTGCAGGACGGCTGCAACTACATCATCGGCGTCGGCTTCCTGCTCGAGCCGGCGATCCAGGCGGCCGCCGAGGCCAACCCGGACATCCAGTTCGGCCTTATCGACTCGGCGTTCTCGGACGACGAGTTCAACACCATCGAGCTGGACAACGCCAAGCCGCTGCTGTTCAACACGGCCGAGGCCGCGTTCCTCGCGGGCTACGTCGCCGGTGCGACGACCGAGTCCGGCACCGTCGCGACGTTCGGCGGCCTGCCGATCCCGTCGGTCCAGATCTTCATGGACGGCTTCGCGGACGGCATCGCGCAGTGGAACGAGGACTCGGGCGAGTCCGTCCAGCTGCTCGGCTGGGACAAGGCCGCGCAGGAGGGGCAGTTCTCCGGCGACTTCGAGACCCAGGCCAACGGCCAGAGCATCACGCAGGGCTTCCTCGACCAGGGCGCGGACGTCATCATGCCCGTCGCCGGTCCGGTCGGCCTGGGCGCTGCCGCGGCGGTCGAGGCGGCCGGCGGCACGGCCAAGCTCATCTGGGTCGACTCGGACGGCTACGAGTCCACCGAGTACGGCTCGATCATCCTGACCTCCGTCATGAAGGAGATCGGCCAGGCCGTGTTCGACTCGATCGGCCAGGCCGCTGACGGCGAGTTCTCCAACGAGCCGTACGTCGGCACGCTGGAGAACGAGGGCGTCGGCCTCGCACCGTTCCACGACTTCGAGGACGCGGTCCCCGCGGACGTGCAGACCCGCATCGACGAGCTGCGCGAGCAGATCATCTCGGGCGAGCTCGTCGTCGAGTCCCCGAACGCCCCCTGACGGCGACCAGGACTGACGGCATCTGAATGACGACGGCCCGGGTGGGAGACCCCGCCCGGGCCGTCGCCGGTCCACGTCGCGTGTACGGTCGCGACGGAGGCACCGGCCGCAGTCGCCCGGTGCCCGACGGCACCGGGCGGGCAACGACGAACGGGGAGCGGGTCGCATGAGGCTCGAGCTGCGGGGCATCACCAAGAGGTTCGGGTCGTTCACCGCGAACGACTCGATCGACCTGGTGGTGGAACCCGGTCAGATCCACGCGCTGCTGGGGGAGAACGGCGCCGGCAAGAGCACGCTGATGAACGTGCTCTACGGCCTGTACCGGCCGGACGAGGGACAGATCCTGCTCGACGGTGAGCCGGTGACCTTCGCAGGACCGGGTGACGCCATGGCCGCCGGCATCGGCATGGTCCACCAGCACTTCATGCTGGTGCCCGTCTTCACGGTGGCGGAGAACGTCGCCCTCGGTCACGAGCCGACCGCCCGTGCCGGCCTGATCGACCTCGGACGCGCTCGCGCGCAGGTCAGCGACGTGGCGGCGCGTTTCGGCTTCCACGTCGACCCGGACGCGATGGTCGAGGACCTGCCCGTCGGCGTCCAGCAGCGGGTGGAGATCATCAAGGCGCTCTCGCGCGACGCCCGCATCCTGATCCTCGACGAGCCCACCGCCGTGCTCACGCCGCAGGAGACCGACGAGCTGATCGAGATCATGCGGCAGCTGCGGGCGGCCGGTACCTCGATCCTCTTCATCACCCACAAGCTCCGTGAGGTCCGCGCCGTCGCCGACCGCATCACGGTCATCCGCCGCGGCCGCGTCGTCGGCAGCGCCGACCCGTCGGCCCCCGAGTCCGAGCTCGCGTCGCTCATGGTCGGGCGCGCGGTGTCGCTCGGTGTCGAGAAGGCGCCCGCCACGCCGGGCGACGTCGTCCTGCGGGTCGACGGGCTCACGGTCCTGGACGCCGCCGGGACTCCCGTCGTCGACCGCGTCCACCTCGAGGTCGCGGCCGGCGAGATCGTCGCGGTGGCAGGGGTGCAGGGCAACGGGCAGACCGAGCTCGCGCACGCCGTGCTGGGACTCGTCCACCCCACGGCCGGTTCCGTGCTCCTCGACGGCACGGACCTCACCGGCACGTCGGTGCGCGACCGGCTGCGCGCCGGGCTCGGGTTCGTCCCGGAGGACCGCAGCACCGACGGCGTCATCGCCGACTTCTCGATCCAGGAGAACCTCGTCCTGGACGTCGTCGACCAGGCCCCGTACTCGCGGGCCGGCGCGATCGACCGGCAGGTCCTGCGCTCGAACGCCGAGCAGCGGGTCGCCGAGTTCGACGTGCGCACCGGATCGGTCGACGCGACGGCCAGCACGCTGTCCGGTGGCAACCAGCAGAAGGTCGTCCTGGCGCGCGAGATGTCGCGCCCCCTGCGCCTGCTGGTGGCCTCGCAGCCGACCCGCGGGCTCGACGTCGGCTCGATCGAGTTCGTCCACCAGCGGATCGTGGCCGAGCGGGACCGGGGCACGGCCGTCGTGATCGTCTCGACCGAGCTCGACGAGGTGGCGGCGCTCGCCGACCGCGTCGCGGTGATGTACCGCGGCCGCGTGGTCGGGGTGGTCCCCGGCGACACCGACCGGGACGTGCTCGGCCTGATGATGGCGGGCGTCCCGCTCGAGGAGGCGACCCAGCAGGCGTCGCAGCACCACACGCTGCTCGGCAGCGCGGACCTGGACGCCTCGGTCGCCCGCGGTCCGGTCGATGCCCCGGCAGACGCCCCGGCAGACGCCGCGGTCGCCGACGCCACCACCTCCGAGGAGGAGACCCGATGAGTGAGACCGGGACGCCCCCCGCGGCCGTACCCGCGCCGGAGGAGGCCCGCCGTCCCGCGGGCGCCGACCTCCTGCGGGACGTGCTGTCCGGGTCGTGGCTCTTGACCGTGTGCGCGATCGTCCTGGCGCTCGTGCTCGGCGGGGTGCTCATCGCCGGCGCGGACCCTGACGTCCAGCGCGCGGCGGGCTACCTGTTCGCGCGGCCGTCGGACTTCTTCGTCGCCGTGTGGCAGAGCGTGTCCTCCGCCTACGTCGCCCTGTTCCAGGGGGCGGTGTTCGACTGGACGGCGGCCACGCCGCAGCGCGCGCTGCGCCCGATCACCGAGACGCTGACCATCTCCGTGCCGCTGATCCTCGCCGGACTCGGAGTGGGCATCGGCTTCCGCGCCGGCCTGTTCAACATCGGTGCGCAGGGCCAGATCACGCTGGGGGCGGTCGTCGCGTCCTGGATCGGGTTCACGCTCGACCTGCCCGCCGGTGCGCACCTCGTGGTCGCGCTCGTCGGGGGGATCGTCGGCGGTGCCGTGTGGGCCGCGATCGCGGGCGTGCTGAAGGCACGCACGGGCGCGCACGAGGTGATCGTCACGATCATGCTCAACAACATCGCCATCTTCGGGGTCCTGTACCTGCTGACGACGGCGACGTTCCGGTCGGCCACGCCGCAGGTCGCGCGCGCGGTCGCGGACACCGCGATGCTCCCGCAGCTGCTGGGCGCGCCGTTCCGGCTGCACCTCGGGTTCCCGCTGGCGCTGCTCGCGGCGGTCGGTGTGTGGTGGCTCATGGAGCGCTCGACGCTGGGGTTCCGGTTCCGGGCCGTGGGCTCTAACGCCCACGCCGCACGCACCGCCGGCATCTCCGTGCCGTGGGTCACCGTGTCGGTCATGGTCGTCTCGGGTGCCCTCGCAGGGCTCGCGGGCGGCATGCAGCTGCTCGGTACCGAGCGCACGCTCACGGCCGCGATCGCGGGCAGCATCGGGTTCGACGCCATCACCGTGGCGCTGCTGGGCCGGTCCAAGCCGCTCGGCACGGTCCTGGCAGGCATCCTGTTCGGCGCGTTCGCCGCCGGCGGACGCCTCATGCAGACCCGCACCGGGACCCCCATCGACATCGTCCTGGTGCTGCAGTCCCTCATCGTCCTGTTCATCGCGGCGCCACCGCTCGTGCGCGCCGTGTTCCGGCTCCCCGCCCCGGGGAGCCGCCGGTCGACCTCGGAGGCCGTCGCATGAGCCTGGCAGCTCCCGTCTCCAGCCCGCCGGCTCCCGCGCCGGACGCCGCCGTCGCGGCCCGCCCGCGGTACCGCGCGTCCATCGCCTACGCGGCGGTCGCCCTGATCGCGCTCGTGTGGATGCCGCTGCGCACGCCGGGGGGCGTCACCCGCTTCCGGCTGTCCACGAGCACCGACTTCTTCGCGATCCCGACGTTCGAGGTGCCCGCGGCCGCGGCCGTGTGGGTGCTCGTGCTCGTCGCCGTGGGTCTGGCCGCATTCTCCGTGTGGGCGACCCGCGCGGGCCGCCGCACCGGCATGTGGTTGCCCGTGGTGTTCGGTGTCGCCCTGCTCCTCGCGTTCCTCACGTTCGCGGGTGCCGGGCGGGCCACGGTCATCCCGCTCACGTCGATCGCGACCGGCACGCTGTTCCTGGCCACGCCGCTGATCTTCGGGGCCCTGTCCGGCGTGGTCTGCGAGCGCGTCGGCATCGTCAACATCGCGATCGAGGGCCAGCTGCTCGCGGGCGCGTTCCTCGCCGCGGTCGTCGGCTCGCTGACGGCCAGCGCGTACATGGGTCTGGTCGCGGCGCCGATCGCCGGGGCGCTCGTCGGCAGCCTCCTGGTGTTCTTCGCGGTGCGCTACCAGGTCAACCAGATCATCGTCGGCGTCGTGCTCAACGTGCTCGTCGTCGGTCTGACCAGCTTCCTGTTCTCGACCGTGCTGTCCGAGGACCCGTCGACGTGGAACGCCCGGCAGTCGCTGCCGGTGCTCCCGATCCCGGTGCTGTCGCAGATCCCGGTGATCGGCCCGATCCTGTTCCGCCAGACGCTGCTGGTCTACCTCATGTACGTCATCGTCGCCGCGCTGCAGGTGTACCTGTTCCGCAGCCGCTGGGGCCTGCGCGTGCGCGCGGTGGGGGAGCACCCCAAGGCGGCCGACACCGTCGGCATCGACGTCAACCGCACGCGCGTGCGCAACGCGATCCTCGGGTCGGCGGTCGCGGGTCTCGGTGGGGCGTTCTTCACCGTGGCGTCGGGCCTGGCGTTCGGCAAGGAGATGACCGGTGGCCGAGGCTTCATCGCGCTGGCCGCGATGATCCTGGGCCGGTGGAGCCCGAAGGGCGCGGTCGCGGCCGCGCTGCTGTTCGGCTTCGCCGACAACCTGCGGACCGTGCTGGGCACGATCGGCAGCTCGGTCCCGCCGCAGCTCCTGCTCATGACCCCGTACATCGTCACGATCCTCGCGGTCGCCGGGTTCGCCGGGCGCGTGCGCGCGCCCGCGGCCGAGGGCGTCCCCTACGTCAAGTGAGGCACGCGTGAGCAGCCCGACCACCACCTCCCCGGTCGACTGGGACGCCCTGCGCGACGCCGCGCGCGCCGTCATGGCACGCGCGTACGCGCCGTACTCGTCGTTCCCCGTGGGCGCGGCGGCGCTCGTCGACGACGGTCGCGTCGTCGTCGGGTGCAACGTCGAGAACGCGTCCTACGGCGTGGGCCTGTGCGCGGAGTGTGCGCTCGTCTCCATGCTGCACGTGACGGGCGGCGGTCGGCTCGTGGCGTTCACCTGCGTCGACGGGAACGGCGACGTCCTGATGCCGTGCGGGCGCTGCCGCCAGCTGTTGTACGAGCACGGCGGGCCGGACCTGCTGGTCGAGACCGTCAGCGGGATCCGTCCCATGACGCAGGTGCTGCCCGACGCGTTCGGGCCGCACGACCTCACGGAGCGTGGGGTCGCACAGGCTGAGGAGCAGGCATGACCGAGCAGTTCGACGCGGTCGACGTCATCGTCGCGAAGCGCGACGGTCGACGTCTGACGGACGCGCAGATCGACTGGGTGCTGGACGCGTACACGCGCGGCGTGGTGGCCGACGAGCAGATGTCGGCGCTCGCGATGGCGATCCTGCTCAACGGCATGGACCGCTCCGAGATCGCGCGCTGGACGGGCGCGATGATCGCCAGCGGCGAGCGCCTGGACTTCTCGGGACTGTCGCGCCCGACGGCCGACAAGCACTCGACGGGCGGCGTGGGGGACAAGATCACGCTGCCGCTCGCGCCGCTGGTCGCGGTCTTCGGCGTCGCGGTGCCGCAGCTGTCCGGCCGCGGGCTCGGGCACACCGGCGGCACGCTCGACAAGCTCGAGTCGATCCCCGGCTGGCGCGCGGCGCTGAGCAACGACGAGATGATGCGCCAGCTCGAGGACGTGGGTGCCGTCATCTGCGCCGCGGGCTCCGGCCTGGCGCCGGCCGACCGCAAGCTGTACGCGCTGCGTGACGTCACCGGCACCGTCGAGGCGATCCCGCTGATCGCCAGCTCCATCATGAGCAAGAAGATCGCGGAGGGGACGGGCTCCCTGGTGCTCGACGTCAAGGTCGGGTCGGGGGCGTTCATGAAGGACGCCGAGCGCGCGGGCGAGCTGGCCCGCACGATGGTCGAGCTCGGGACCGACGCGGGGGTGCGGACGGTCGCGCTGCTCACGGACATGTCGACGCCGCTGGGCCTGACGGCCGGCAACGCGCTCGAGGTCAGGGAGTCGGTCGAGGTCCTCGCCGGCGGTGGGCCGCAGGACGTCGTCGAGCTGACCGTCGCGCTGGCGCGCGAGATGCTCGACGCGGCGGGACGGCCCGACGCCGACCCGGCCGCGGCGCTCGCCGACGGCCGCGCGATGGACGTGTGGCGCCGGATGATCTCCGCGCAGGGCGGTGACCCCGACGCGGACCTCCCGGTCGCGCGCGAGCACGAGCAGGTCCTGGCCGAGCGCGACGGGGTCCTGACGACCCTCGACGCGTACGCGGTCGGGGTCGCGGCCTGGCGCCTGGGGGCCGGGCGCGCGCGCAAGGAGGACCCCGTGCAGGCGGGCGCCGGCGTGGAGATCCACGCTCGACCGGGCGACCGGGTGCGTGCGGGACAGCCGGTGCTGACGCTCCACACGGACACCCCCGAGCGGTTCGCGCGGGCACGGGAGGCCCTCGCGGGCGGTGTCGTCGTCGACGCCGACGGCGCGCCGGGGCAGCAGCGTGCCCTGGTGCTCGACCGCGTCGCCGCCCACTGACGTCGCACCCTCGCGGTCGCGGGGCCAGCGTGCCCGGGCGACGATGAGGAACGTCCTACCGACGACCGACCACCTCAGGAGGAGCCATGAGCACCGTCCCCGGACACGAGTCCTGGCGTGACGCCGGGCTGGCGCCCACCGACGTCGAGGTGCCGCTGCGCCTGACGGACGTCGACGAGTCCGACGTCCCGGACGCCGGCGAGGCCGAGGAGTACACGCCGCACTTCCCGCGGGCCGACCGCGAGGGCCGCGCCACGGAGGCCGACGTCGTCGAGCAGGCCGTCGAGGTCCCGCTCGAGGACGGGGACACCGACGCGTGACGCCGGCGGATCCTCCCGAGGACCTGGACGAGGCGCTGCGTGCGCTGCCGAAGGTCCTGCTGCACGACCACCTCGACGGCGGGCTGCGGCCCGCGACGGTCGTCGAGCTGGCTGCCGCGACCGGCCACGACCTGCCGACGACCGACCCGCAGGAGCTGGGCCGGTGGTTCGTCGACGCCGCCGGCTCGGGGTCGCTGCCGCGGTACCTCGAGACGTTCGTGCACACGCTCGCCGTGATGCAGACCGCGGACGGGCTGCGGCGCGTCGCCCGTGAGGCGGTGCTCGACCTCGCCGCGGACGGCGTCGTGTACGCCGAGGAGCGCTACGCGCCCGAGCAGCACCAGCGCACCGGCCTGACGCTGCAGCAGGTCGTCGACGCGGTGCGCGACGGCCTCGCCGAGGGCACGGAGCTCGCCGCGGCCGACGGGCTCCGGATCCGCGTCGTCCAGGTGCTGTCGGCGATGCGCCAGGCGGACCGGTCGGCCGAGGTGGCGGCCCTCGCCCTCGCGAACCGGGACGCCGGTGTCGTCGGGTTCGACATCGCCGGGCCCGAGGAGGGCTACCCGCCGTCGCTGCACGCCGCAGCCTTCCGCCTGCTGCGCGACGCGAGCTTCCCCGCCACCGTCCACGCGGGGGAGGCCGACGGCCTGGACTCGATCGCGGAGGCCCTGCACGTGGCCGGCGCGGTGCGTCTGGGCCACGGCGTGCGCCTCGCGGACGACGTGCACGAGGGGCCGGACGGCGCGTGGCGCCTGGGCGTGCTCGCGCACTGGGTCCGGGACCGCCGGATCCCGCTCGAGGTGTGCCCCTCGTCGAACGTGCAGACCGGGGGTGCGGCGTCCGTCGCCGAGCACCCCGTCTCGCTGCTGCGCCGGGCGGGTTTCGAGGTCACCGTCAGCACGGACAACCGGCTGCAGTCCGGGACGTCGCTGTCGCGCGAGCTCGGCCTGCTCGTCCGCGACGCCGGGTGGACGCTCGACGACGTCGTCGACGTGACGCTCACCGCGGCCCGGCACACGTTCCTGCACGACGACGAGCGCCGCGCGCTCGTCGACCGCATCGTCCGCCCGGGGGTCGCTCCGGGCACCGAACGCCCCGGGAGGCACCGAGCATGACCACCGACGACACACCCACCACGGCCGGCCCGCTCGACGCGGTCGGGCTCGCGCGGCTCGTCGACCACACGCTGCTCAAGCCCGAGGCGACGCGCGCGGACGTCGAGGCGCTCGTCGCCGAGGGGGTGCGGCTGGGCGTGTACTCCGTGTGCGTCTCGCCGTCGTTCCTGCCGCTGGAGATCCCCGTCGGGCTCGACGGCGCGCCGGACCTGCTCGTCGCGACGGTCTGCGGGTTCCCGTCGGGCAAGCACCACAGCGACGTCAAGGCCGCCGAGGCCGCCCGCGCGGTGCGTGACGGTGCCGACGAGGTCGACATGGTGATCGACGTGGGCGCCGCGAAGGAGGGCCGGTTCGCGGACGTGCAGCACGACATCGCGACCGTCCGTGCAGCCGCGCCGGCGCCCACCGTGCTGAAGGTCATCATCGAGTCGGCGGCACTCACCGACGACGAGATCGTGCGCGTGTGCCAGGCCGCAGAGGCTGCGGGCGCGGACTTCGTCAAGACGTCGACGGGTTTCCACCCCGCCGGCGGGGCGAGCGTCCACGCGGTCGAGCTCATGGCGCGCACCGTGGGCGGTCGGCTCGGCGTCAAGGCGTCGGGCGGCGTGCGCACGGCCGCCGACGCGCTCGCGATGGTCCGTGCGGGTGCGACGCGGCTCGGCCTGTCGGGGACCGCAGCGGTGCTCGCCGGTGTCACGGCGGACGACGACTACTGACGTCGGGTGCCACGAATCACCCCGCGGCGATGAGAGCGGCGTGAGAATTCGGCGTCCCGGCGGGTGAATGCGCGCCGACCCGGACGAAGCGGGCATTGACTTGACGCCCGAGGGCGGACGATGGTGGACGGTCGTCCGGGTTCGACTCGCTCGTGGCCGACGACCACGACCACGAGCTGGTGCCACCGGTCCGACGACCTGACGGCGTGCGCACCCGCGGGGAGGAGACGCACGCGGTATGGGCCGGATCAGGCGCGGCACGCTCGTCGTGGCGCTCGTCGTCGCGTTCCTCCTGGGCGCCGCGCTCGCGACCGCGTTCGGGGACAGCGAGGCGGGACCCAAGGACCTCGTCGTGCCCGGGGGCTGGCGCAGCACGTGGGACGACGCGCACGTGGTCGAGGGCGACGACGTCGCTCTCGCGTGGGGTGACCGCGCCGGCTCCGACCCGACGACGGCACCGCAGGGTCTGCGGTTCGACCCCGCCGTCGTCGTCGCGCAGCTGCAGGCCCTGTACGCCCTCGACGCCGACGTGCTCGGCCTCGGGCCGTCCGACGGACCGCTTGCCACGCGCAAGGTCGTCGTCGTGGTCGACGGCACGTGGTCGAGCGGCCCGGGGGCGTCGGGCGACCCCGCAGTCGTCCCCGCGGTGGACGGCGGGCTGTCGGCCACGGACGGTGCGGCGCCGCTCACCCGCGGCGGCGTCGTCGACGGCGTCGCGCTGCTGCAGGTCCGGCCCGAGGTCATCGCGTCGTCCGTGACGACGGGCGCGCCGCCGGCCGACGGACGCACGACGCCTCCGGGTGACGAGCCGACCACGTCCCCGGCGCCCGTGACCTCACCGGCCGTGACCAGCCCGGTCGAGACCGCCCCACCCGACCCGGCGCAGGTCGCCCGTGCCCGCGTGCCCGCCGGCACCCCGTGGGAGCTGGCGCGCGGGGTGGCCGAGACGCTCCAGCGGGTGACCGAGGCCACCCACCCCGGCCACGGCCTGACCGCCGAGGCGGCAGACACCCTGCGCCCGGCCGCGTCGGCGTACCTCGCGACGCTCGCCGTCCCCGGGGAGCACGCCGATGTCGCGGACCACCTGCTGTCGTCCCAGCTCGCGTGGGGCAGCCCGCGTCACGGAGCCGCCGGGTGGCTGCTCCTGCAGCACCTGGCCGACCGCTCCTCACCGATGCTCGTCCGCGACCTGTGGACCGGGTCCCTCGACACCGAGCACGTCCTGGGTGCCTACGCGCGTCTGACGCAGTCGAACGCCTCGGCGCTCAACCGCCGCGTCGCGCAGTACGCGATGCGGGCCGCCGTCGGCGACGTCACGGGCACCGGTGGGCTCGGTGAGCTGGTCGCAGGGCTCGACCCCGTGCTCGTCGCCCACCGCACCACGCCCGTCGAGCCCGCGCCGGACGACCCCGGGCACTACCGCGTGACGGGCGCGCTCGCCCCCGCGGCCTACGGCTACACCCTGGTGCGGCTGGTGCCGGACGGCTCGGGCACCGACGTGCGGGTGCGGGTCCGTGGTCACGCGGAGGAGCTCGCGGGCGCCCACCCGGGCTGGAGCTTCGGCCTCGTCGCCGTCGGGCCGACGGGCCCGCGGTACAGCCCCGTGACCGAGGGGGTGGACGGTGAGCTGCGCCTCGCGCTGCGTCCCGGCGAGACGGAGGTGTTCCTGGTCGTCACGGCCACACCCGGCGAGATCGTCGCGACGGGGTCGGACCGCTTCGCCCAGGTGACGCGCTACCCGTACGAGTTCCGTGTGGCGGGCGCGTCCGTCGACCCCGGCGGCGAGGTCGGCGTCGAGGGCGGTCACCGGCACCCGAACGGCGGCGGCTGGGTGGACGACACCGCGAGGGTCGACCCGGCGGCCCACGTCGCCGCGGGAGCGGTCGTGCGCGGCGACGCCACGGTCGGCCCGGGCGTCCGCATCGAGGGGCGTGCGTGGGTGGAGCCGGGCGCGCGGCTGACGGGCGACGTGGTCGTGCGGGACGTCGCGCTCGTGCGCGGCTCGGCGCGGTTGTCCGGCACGGTGCTCGTCGGCGGTGACGCGGTCGTCGGGTTCACGTGCGACGCCGGCACCTACACGTCGTACCGCGCGGGTGCCACGTGCGACCCCACGGCGGTCGACACGGACGTCAACCCCGTCGTCACACCGTTCGCGCCGGGGGAGACGGCGCTGAGCGACAGCGCCGGTGAGGTCTCCTCCCCGACGACCGAGCCGGTGCCGAGCGCGACGCCGGGCCCCGACGCGGGGTCCACGACGCCGGTGGGTCCGAGCTCCGCACCGACGAGCCCGGCCGCCGCGCCCCCGCCGCCGCCCTCACCGGGCGTGGCGCCGCCGCCGGCGGCCGTGCCCGCGGGAGCCTGCACGGCCACCTACCAGGTCGTGAACTCCTGGCCGGGCGGGATGCAGATCCAGGTCACGGTCACGGCGACGACGCCCGACGTGCACGGCTGGCTGCTGACGTGGACCCAGCCTCCCGGGCTGGAGATGGTCGACTGGTGGGGTGCCGAGTTCGCTCGCAGCGGCAGCAACGTCACGGCCGAGAACCTGTCGTGGAACGGCTCGATCGCGAACGGGGGCAGCGTCGCGTTCGGGTTCAACGCCACCGCCGAGAGCGACGCCGCCCTGGCCGCCCCGCCGGTGCGCTGCGAGCGCCGCGGCTGACGCCTCAGGACCCGTCGAGGCCGAGCGCCCTGCGCACGTCGCGCGCGAGGTCGTCCAGACGGTGGCGCGCGGTCCGGTGGGCGGCGTCCACCTCGGCGCGGTGCGCGTCCGCCGCGACGGGCACGAGGACCTCGAGGTAGGCCTTCACCTTGGGCTCGGTCCCCGACGGCCGGACGACGACGCGCGTGCCGTCGGCGGTCAGGAGCCGGAGCCCGTCGGTGGTCGGCAGCCCTCCGCGGTCGTCGTCCGTGCCCGCGGCCAGATCGACGACCGCGACGACCGGTGACCCGGCGAGGGCCTCCGGCGGCGCCTCGCGCAGCGCCGTCATGGTGGCGCCGATCCGGCTCAGGTCGGCGAACCGGGCGCTGACCTGGCCGGTCGCGTGCAGCCCGTGCGCCCTCGCCAGGTCGTCGAGCGCGTCGACGAGGGTGCGGCCCTGTGCGGCGAGCCGCGCCGCGAGGTCGCACACCCGCACCGCCGCGGTCATGCCGTCCTTGTCGCGCACGTGCGCGGGGTCGACGCAGTAGCCGAGGGCCTCCTCGTAGCCGAACACCAGGCCGTCGACGCGGGAGATCCACTTGAAGCCCGTCAGCGTCGACGCGAAGCGCAGGCCCGCGTCGGCGGCGACGGCGGCGAGCAGGCGCGACGACACGATGGAGCACGCGAGCGTGGGCGTGGTGCCCGCCGGGAACGCCGCCTCGCGCACCCGCTCCGCGGCGTCCGCGCCCAGCAGCGCACCGACCTCGTCGCCGGTCAGCATGCGCCAGCCGTCCGCCTGCGGCGTCTCGGGTCCGCGGGCGGGGATGTGCGCGCGCGGGTCGAGGACGGCGACCGCGCACCGGTCCGCGTCGGGGTCGACCGCCACGACCAGGTCCGCGCGCAACGCCGACGCGAGCGCGAGCGCGAGGTCCGTGGCTCCCGGCTCCTCCGGGTTCGGGAACGCGACCGTGGGGAAGTCGGGGTCGGGCTCGGCCTGCTCGGCGACGAGCGTGACGTCCCCGAAGCCCGCGCGGGCCAGCACGTCCTTCGTCAGCGCCCCACCGACGCCGTGCAGGGGGGTGAGGACCACCTTGAGCCGGGCGCGGGCGCCGGCGTCGCCGCCCGGGGCCACGGCCGCAGCGGTGCGCGCGTACTCGTCGACGACGTCCTCGCCGAGCACCGTCCAGCCGGTCGACGCGCGGGGCACCGACGCGACCGACGGCACGCGGGCGATCGCGGCGGCGATCGCCGTGTCCGCGGGCGGCACGATCTGCGCTCCCTGCCCGGCGTCCGTCACGACCCGCCCGCCGAGGTAGACCTTGTAGCCGTTGTCCTGCGGCGGGTTGTGGGACGCGGTGACCATGACGCCCGCGTCGGCGTCGAAGCGCCGCACGGCGCGTGCGAGGACGGGCGTGGGCAGCGGGCGCGGCAGCAGCAGCACGTCGATGCCGACGGCCGTCATGACTGCGGCGGTGTCGAGCGCGAACGGGTGCGAGTTGTGGCGGGCGTCGTACCCGACGACGACCCGCGGCGCCGGCGTGGCGCCCTCGAGCTCGCCCAGCAGGAAGTCCGCGAGCCCCGCCGCGGCGCGGATGACGACCGCGCGGTTCATGCGGTGCGGACCCCCGCCGAGCGCACCGCGCAGGCCTGCCGTGCCGAACTGGAGGAGGCCGGAGAACCGGTCCTCCAGCTCGGCGCGTGCCGCGGCGGCGTCCCGGTGGACCAGCTCGGCGACAGGCTCGCTCGCGCCCTCCTCGGGAGTCTCGCGCGCCACCCGCAGCAGGGTCGTCAGCTCGTCGGCGGTGACCGGGTCGGGGTCGTCGGCGACCCAGGCCTCGACCTGCGCGACCAGGTGCCCCCACCCGTCGCCGTCGGTGCCCGTCTGCTCGCTCGTCAGGGGTGCCGGCGGGGCGTCCCCGCGGAGCACGTCGTCGTGGTCGCTGGTGCTCACGGACCCAACCTAGCGGCGGGTCACCCGCGTGGCACGGCCACGAGTGCCCCTCACAACTGCCGGACGACGTCGGCGAGCAGGGCGCTGATACGCGGTCCCGCGGCGCGTCCGGCCGCGAGGACCTCCTCGTGGTCGAGCGGCTGGGGGCTGATGCCGGCCGCCATGTTCGTGACGAGCGAGATGCCCAGCACCTCCAGCCCTGCGTGCCGTGCGGCGATCGCCTCGAGCGTCGTGGACATGCCGACCAGGTCGCCGCCGAGACGCCCCGCCATGGCGACCTCCGCAGGCGTCTCGTAGTGCGGCCCGGGGAACTGCACGTACACGCCCTCGTCGAGCGAGGGGTCGACCTCGCGCGCCACGGCACGCAGCCGCGGCGAGTAGAGGTCGGTGAGGTCGACGAACGTCGCCCCCTCGAGGGGGGACGTCGCGGTGAGGTTGATGTGGTCGCGGATGAGGACGGGCGTGCCCGGCGCCCAGCCGAGGTTCAGCCCTCCGCAGCCGTTGGTCAGCACCACCGTGGACGCCCCGGCGGCCGCAGCGGTGCGCACGCCGTGGACGACCCGCCGCACGCCGCGCGCCTCGTACAGGTGCGTGCGCGAGCCGAGGACCAGCGCGTACCGCTCCGGCCAGTCGCCGTCCCCCGCGATCCGGACCGAGCGCAGCGTTCCGACGTGACCGGCGACGGCCGCGCGCGAGAAGCCCGGCACCTCGTGGCTCGGCAGCTCGGCGACCGTCTCGCCCAGCAGGTCCGCGGCCCCGCCCCACCCGGACCCGAGCACGAGCGCGACGTCGTGCTTGTCGACACCGGTGCGGCGCGCGATCACCTCGGCGGCGATCCTGGCGACGTCGAACGGGTCGGTCGTGGGGTGGTCGAGGCTGGGGACGGCGCCGCCGGTCAGGTCACGGGCGGGGGACATGTCGCTCATGGGAACAGGCTAACCACGCCGGTGCCAGGCAGGATGTCCCCGTGAGCAGCCAGCAGACCGCCGCGACCGCCGACCAGTCCCACGTGGCGGCCACCGCCGCCGCCTCCACCGTCCGTGACGCGCCCCACGACCTCACCGCCGCCAGGGTCGTGGTCGTCGGCGGCGGCCCCGGTGGCTACGAGGCCGCGCTGGTCGCTCGCCGCCTCGGTGCGCGCGTCACGGTGGTCGAGCGCTCGGGACTGGGCGGCTCCGCGGTCCTCACGGACGTCGTGCCGTCCAAGACGCTGATCGCGACCGCCGAGTGGATGACCATCGCCGACCGCGCTCCGGAGCTCGGGATCCGACTCGACGGGCTCGCGGACGGTGAGGAGGTCGCTGCGGGGACGGCCCCGGCCGTCGCGGTGCTGCGTCACCGCATCGACGTGCCCGCGGTGAACGCGCGTGTCAAGGCGCTCGCGGCCGCGCAGTCGGCGGACATCCGCGGACGCCTGGAGCGCGAGGGCGTCGACGTCGTCACCGGCACCGGGCGGCTCGTCGACCCGGAGCACGTGGCCGTCACCGAGGCCGACGGACGTGAGCACGTGCTGGACGCCGACGTCGTCCTGCTCGCGACCGGTGCGACGCCGCGCGTGCTGCCCGACGCGCGTCCCGACGGGGAGCGGATCCTCACCTGGACGCAGATGTACAACCTCACCGAGCTGCCGCAGCGGCTGATCGTCGTCGGGTCGGGCGTCACCGGTGCGGAGTTCGCCGGCGCGTACACGTCGCTCGGCGCCGACGTCGTCCTGGTGTCGAGCCGCGACCGGGTGCTGCCCGGCGAGGACGCCGACGCGGCCGAGCTCATCGAGCGCATCTTCCGGCAGCGCGGCATGACGGTCATGTCGCGCTGCCGTGCGTCGTCGGCTCGCCGCACGGCCGACGGGGTCGTCGTGACCCTGGAGGACGGCAGCACGGTCGAGGGGTCGCACGTGCTGTTCGCCGTGGGGTCGGTGCCGACGACGCGTGACCTGGGCCTGGAGGACGCGGGCGTGCGGCTGGCGGCGTCCGGGCACGTCGAGGTCGACAAGGTCTCGCGCACCAACGTGCGTGGCGTGTACGCCGCGGGGGACTGCACCGGGGTCCTGCCGCTGGCGTCGGTCGCCGCGACGCAGGGACGCATCGCCATGTCCCACGCCCTGGGCGACGCCGTGCGGCCGCTGTCCCTGCGGGGGATCTCCGCGAACATCTTCACGGCGCCCGAGATCGCGACCGTCGGGCTGTCCGAGACGCGGCTGCAGCAGATGGGCACGCACTACCGCACGAGCATGCTGCCGCTGTCGCGGAACCCGCGCGCCAAGATGCTGGGCGTGCGGGACGGGTTCATCAAGATCTTCGCGCACTCCGGCACGGGCACCGTGCTGGGTGCGGTGGTCGTCGGACCGCGCGCCAGCGAGTCGATCTTCCCGCTCACCCTGGCCGTCACCCACGGCCTGACGGCCGACGAGGTCGCCGAGGCGTCCACGGTGTACCCGTCGATGTCCGGCACGATCGGCGAGGTCGCGCGCATGCTCCACCAGCGCAGCGAGGACTGACCCACCGAGACCGACCGGCTTCCCCTCTCACCCCACCCCCACCCCCCCCACACCCCCGGGCGTGAGAGTGCGATCCGGTCACCCCACACGCCCGGGCGTGGGACTGGATTGCACTCTCACCCCCACCCCCCACCCCCACCTGCCCGGGCGTGGGACTGGATTGCTCTCTCACCCCTACCCCTACACCCCCACCTGCCCGGGCGTGGGACTGGATTGCACTCTCACCCCCACACGCCCACAGCCCCACACCCCCGGGGGTGAGAGTGCGATCCAGTGCCGGTCAGGGGTCGAGGCGTGTGCGTAGCAGCGGCCACGCGTCCGCGAACGCGGGGAGCAGGGGGCGGGCGGCGACGTCGTCGAGCGCGACCCAGGCGACCTCGATGCTCTCGGCGTCGGTCGCGGCGGGTGTGAAGGGTGCGAGGGCGTCCGCGAGCACGGTCGTGTACGACCAGTCGGGGTGGGTCAGGACGTGCTCGCCGCGCACCGCCACGGTCGAGACGTCGACGCCGGCCTCCTCGTGCGCCTCACGCAGCGCCGCCTGGACGGCGGTCTCGTCCGGCTCGCGCGCACCCCCCGGCAGCGCCCAGGTGCCGCCCTGGTCGCTCCACAGCGCACGGTGCTGCAGCACCACGTCCGTCGCGCGCCCGTCCGGCCCTCGCCGCGCGAGCAGCAGCCCCGCCGCCCCGTACAGGCCCCAGTGCCGGGCGCCGCATCCGCACATGACCCACCCGTCGCCCGGACGGCCCTGCCCGCGGCTGGTCACGCCCGCGTCAGCCGACGATGTCGCAGATCGCGCCGCCCGCGCTGACGTTCGCCCCGACGGCCGCCGTCAGGGACTGCACGGTGCCCGCGCGGTGCGCGACGAGCGGCTGCTCCATCTTCATGGCCTCGAGCACCACCACGAGGTCGCCCTCGGCGACCTGTGCGCCCTCGGCGACGGCGACCTTGACGATCGTGCCCTGCATGGGGGAGGAGAGCACCGTGCCGTTGGACCCGCCGGTCCGTGCGGCCCGGGCGCGTGTCGTGCGGCGCGGCGCGGTGCCCTGACGGCCGCCGCCGAGCCGCCCGGCGCCGGAGCCCGACCCGCGTCCCAGGCCGAGCGCCGCGGGCAGCACGACCTCGAGCCGCTTGCCGCCCACCTCGACGACGACGCGCTCGAGCTGCCCGTCGGGCAGCTGTTCCTCGTCCTGGGCCGGTGCGGCCGCGCCTCCGAGGCCTGCGACCGTCTCGGCGAACTCCGTCTCGATCCACCGGGTGTGCACGGTGAACGGCCGCGCGTCGTCGGCGGGAACGAACGCCTCGGCCTCGAGCACCGCCCGGTGGAACGGCGTGACCGTCGGGATGCCGACGACCTCGAGCTCGGCGAGCGCGCGGCGCGCGCGCTCGACGGCCTGCCGGCGCGTGGCACCCGTGACGATCACCTTGGCGATCATGGAGTCGAACATGCCGGACACGGTGTCGCCCTCGACGACGCCCGAGTCGACACGCACGCCCGGCCCCGACGGGAACCGCAGCCGGCTGATGCGTCCCGGCGCCGGCAGGAAGCCTGCGGCGGGGTCCTCGCCGTTGATGCGGAACTCGATGGAGTGCCCGCGCGTGGTGACCTCGGTGTACCCGAGAGGCTCGCCTGCGGCGATCCGCAGCTGCTCGCGCACGAGGTCGATGCCGCTGATCTCCTCGCTGACCGGGTGCTCCACCTGCAGGCGGGTGTTGACCTCCAGGAACGAGACCGTCCCGTCGTTGCCCACGAGGAACTCGCACGTACCGGCGCCCACGTACCCGGCCTCGCGCAGGATGGCCTGCGACGCGGTGACCAGCGCCCGGTTCTGCTCGTCGCTCAGGTACGGCGCGGGCGCCTCCTCGACCAGCTTCTGGTGGCGTCGCTGCAGCGAGCAGTCCCGTGTCGAGACGACGACGACGGTGCCGTACGCGTCGGCGAGGCACTGCGTCTCGACGTGGCGCGGCCGGTCCAGGTAGCGCTCGACGAAGCACTCGCCGCGCCCGAACGCCGCGACGGCCTCGCGGACCGCGGACTCGAACATCTCGTCGATCTCGTCGGCCTCGCGGGCGACCTTCAGGCCGCGTCCGCCACCACCGAACGCCGCCTTGATGGCGATCGGCAGGCCGTGCTCGGCGGCGAACGCGTGGATCTCGGACACGTCCTGGACCGGCTCGGGGGTGCCCGCCACCAGCGGCGCGCCGGCGCGCTGCGCGATGTGCCGGGCGCTCACCTTGTCGCCCAGCGACTCGATCGCCGACGGCGGCGGGCCGATCCACACCAGACCGGCGTCGATCACCGCCTGCGCGAACTGCGCGTTCTCCGCGAGGAACCCGTAGCCGGGGTGCACCGCGTCGGCGCCCGAGCGGCGGGCGACGTCGAGGAGCTTGGCGATGTCGAGGTAGGTCTCCGACGCGCGGGCGCCGTCGAGCGCGTACGCCTCGTCCGCGACGTGCACGTGCAGCGCGTCCCGGTCGGTGTCCGAGTACACGGCGACGGACGCGACACCGGCGTCACGGCAGGCACGGGCGATGCGGACGGCGATCTCACCGCGGTTCGCGACAAGGACCTTGGTCATGAGGGGCACGGCTCACCGTAGCGCGCGAGCGCCGCACGTCCGTGCCGCGTCAGGGCCGTCGCCGCAAGATTGCGGCAACCCTTCAACAGGCCCCGGGCGGGTCTTGTAGGAACCCACCACGCGCGCGGCGGGAGGGCGGGTCAGGCGCGCCAGAGGGCCGGCACCGTCAGGTCGATGTCCGCGAGCAGGTGACGCAGCAGGGGCAGGCTCACGCCCACCACGTTGTGGTGATCGCCCTCGATGCGCTCGACGAAGGGGCCGCCCAGGCCGTCGAGCGTGAACGCGCCCGCGACGGCGAGGGGCTCGCGCGTCGCCACGTACGCGGCGACCTCGTCGTCGGAGAGGTCGGCGAAGTGCACGACCGTCGACGCCGTCGCGCCGAGCGTCGCCCCCGTGCCCCCGTCCGCCGGGTCGCGCTCGTCGACCAGCCAGTGGCCGGTGTGCAGGACACCGGACCGCCCGCGCATCGCGCGCCAGCGGGCGACCGCGTCGTCGGCGTCGGCGGGCTTGCCCAGGACCTCGCCGTCCAGCTCGAGCATCGAGTCGCAGCCGAGGACCACGACGTCCTCGTCGTCGTCCCAGCCGTCGACGTCGACGTCGTCGAGACGTCGCGCGACGTCCTCCGCCTTGGCCTGCGCGAGCACGAGCACCGCGTCGGCGGGCTCCAGGTCACCGAAGCGCTCGCGGGCGGCGGCGAGGACCGCGTCCTCGTCGACGGTCGAGACGACGACCAGCGGCGCGAGCCCCGCGGCGGCGAGCGTCGTGCGGCGGGCGGGGGATGCGGAGGCGAGCAGGAGCCGGGTCACGGGCCGACCCTAACCGCAGCACGGGTCGGTGACGGGAACGCGGGGGTGACGGCGGGGAGGCGGGACGTCCTACTGTCCCGTCTCACAGGTCGGCAGGGCACAATGGCGCGTCGGACCTGCAGGCGCGAGGAGGCCACGGTGAAGGACACCACCCAGGACGTGCGCGGCGGCGGGGTCGCCGGCGGCATCGACGAGCACGACGACGTGCTCGACGAACAGCCCGCCGACGTCCTCGACGACGACCCGGACCTGCTCCGACCCGCGTCGCTGCCGTGGCGGCGGCGCACGGCCATCGAGATGATCGTGTCCGGCCTCATCGGCCTGTACACGTCGTTCGTCCTGTCGTACGAGGCGATCCCGATCGCCGTGGCCAAGGCGACCGACACGACCGCCGCGCTGAGCTGCGACCTCAACGCGGTCATCTCGTGCGGGAAGGTCGGCGCGACCTGGCAGGCGGAGCTGCTCGGCTTCCCCAACGCGTTCCTCGGGATCGCTGCCGAGGCGATCGTCATCACGGTGGCCGTCGCGATGCTCGGCGGCGTGCTGTTCCCGCGGTGGTTCATGCTCAGCGCGCAGGCGATCTACACGGTGGGACTGGTGTTCGCCTGGTGGCTGTTCCAGCAGTCGTTCTTCGTCATCAAGGCGCTGTGCCCCTGGTGCCTGCTGATCACCGTGACCACCACCCTGGTGTGGGCGGGCATCACGCGGATCAACGTGCGTGACGGGCACCTCAACCTGCCCGGACGCTGGGGTCCGTGGGGACGCCGCTTCGTCGCGTCCGGCAACGACTGGTTCGTCACCGTCGCGGTCCTGGTGCTGTTCGCGGCCGTCGTCTTCGCCAAGTACGGCTGGACGCTGTTCGTCTGAGCCGCCGCGTCCCCGGCGGGGCGCGCGCTCAGCCCACGAGCGCGCCCGGCAGCACCGCGAGCGGGACGGACCCGAGCGCGAGCGCGCGGGCGTGGAACGCGCGCAGGTCGAACACCTGGCCGCGGGCGGCCGCGGACTCGCGTGCGGTGTCCCGCGCCTGCTCCCAGAGGCGCTGGCCGACCTTGTAGGACGGTGCCTGGCCCGGCCAACCGAGGTAACGCGTGTACTCGAACCGCAGCATCGACTCCGGCATGTTCACGTTGGCGCGCAGGAAGTCCCAGCCGGACTCCGGCGTCCACGCATCGCCGACCTCCGCCGGTGCCGGCAGGCCCAGGTGCATCCCCAGGTCGAAGACGACGCGGGCGGCGCGCAGCCGCTGCCCGTCGAGCATGCCGAGCCGGTCGCCCGGGTCGTCGAGGAAGCCCAGCTCGGCCATCAGCCGCTCGGCGTACAGCGCCCAGCCCTCGCCGTGACCGGACGTCCACGCGGCGAGCCGGCGCCAGGAGTTGAGGGTCGCGCGCTCGAACACCGCCTGCGCGATCTGGAGGTGGTGACCGGGGACGCCCTCGTGGTAGACGGTCGTGCGCTCACGCCACGTGGAGAACGACGTGACGTCGTGCGGCACGGACCACCACATGCGCCCCGGGCGGCTGAAGTCGTCGCTCGGACCGGTGTAGTAGATGACTCCCGTGTGCGACGGCGCGATGCGGCACTCGAGCGTCCGCACGGGCACGGGGATGTCGAAGTGGGTGCCGTCGAGCGCCTCGATCGCGGCGTCGGAGGTGGCCTGCATCCACGCCTGCAGGGCCGCCGTGTCGTGCAGCTGGCGTGCGGGGTCCGCGTCGAGGAGCGCGACGGCGTCCGCGACGCTCGCGCCCGGTCCGGCGATCTGAGCCGCGAGCGCCGCCTGCTCGGCCTGCACGCGCGCGAGCTCCTCGAGGCCCCAGGCGTACGTCTCGTCGAGGTCGAGCGCGGCGCCCACGTGGTGCCGGGACCACAGCGTGTACCGGTCCCGGCCGACGCCGTCCTCCTGGGGTGCCAGTGGTGCCAGCTCGTCGGCCAGGACGCGTGCGAGGTCGGCGTACGCGCCGCGCGCGGCGTCCGCGGCCCGCTCCAGGTCGGCCCGCAGGGCGTGGTCGTCCCCCAGGACCCGCTGGGCGTCCGACCCGTGCACGAGCCGCGTGAACGCGGACCGCTGCGGGTCGGCGACCTCCTGGGCCTGCACGATCACCGCCTCGACCTGGCGGACCGCGGCGACGTCACCGCGCGCTGCGGCCGAGCGCAGCGACGCGACGTAGGACGCGACCGACGCCGGCACGGCCGCGAGACGCGCCGCGACGTCGTCCCACGCCTGCTCGGAGTCGGTGGCCATGAGGTCGAAGACCTCGACGACCTGCTGGGCCGGCGACGCGACGTTGTTGAGCAGGCGCGCCCGCTCGCCCGCGTCGTGGAGCTCGACGTCGAGGCCGAGGGCGTACCGCATCGCAGCGCCCGTCACCTCGTCGACCGCGTCGGCCGACGCGAGCGCCTCGAGCGCGAGCAGGGTCGAGCGTGCGGCTGCGGCGCGCTCGGCCGCGGCGTCGGGGGAGAAGTCCGTCAGCTCCCGCTCGTGCCCCGGGATCCCCAGGGAGGTCGCGTCCACCGGGTTCAGCCGCGCCGACGTGACCACGTAGGCGTCGGCGACGGCGTCGACAGGACTGACCGGACGGGGGGCGGCAGGAGACGTCACGTCCGCCACCCTATGCGTCGAGGCGCAGGCTCCACCGCCAGGCGTCCGGCCCGCGCGACGGCGCGGGCGCCCCGCGCAGCCGTCCCGGTGCGACCCACCGTGCCCGCGCCGCACGGGCGGGTGCGTCCGTGTCCTCGTCGTGAGGGTCGCGGCGGCCGGCCGCCGCGACGAGGCCCGCGACGAGAGCGGCGAGCTCGTCGTCGTCGGGCGCGCCGCGGACCACGTGCACGTCGGCGTCGGAGCGCGTGGCGTCCGGCTGCCACGTGCTCACAGGTCGTCCTCGTCGTCCTCGTCGTCGTCGAGCAGCACCGGTGCGCCGCGGCCGGCGCCCCACTCGCCGACGACGTACCCGCGCTCGGTGAGGGTGTGGGCGATCTGCGCCCCGCCGTCGTCGACGAGGTCGATCACCGCGTCGAGCGTCAGGTCGCTGACCGTCGGCGGGAGCTCGACGACGAAGCCGAGGTGGAACGTGTCGTGGTCGCCCGGCTCGACGGGCGTGTCGGCGTCGGCGTCGCCGTCGTCCCAGGTCATGCCCGTGAGGTCCGCGTGCAGGCCCAGGCGCCCGTGGAGCAGGTCGTAGAGCCGTGCGTTCAGCGCGCCGACGCGGCCCTCGAGGGCGAGCACGCGCGGGTCCTCGTCGGCCTCCCGGGCACCGAACTCCGCGCGCACTCCCACGGCCGTCTCGACGTACGCGTGCAGCGCCGCAGCCAGCTCGTCGACGGCCCCGTGCAGCTCACGCGCGTCCACGCCGGTGAGCGGCTCGCGACCGTGGGACGCGGGGTCGTGCTCGTCCGGGTGGCCGTGCTCGTCGTGCCTGCCGTCGCTCATGACTGGCTCCTCACAGCGGGATGTTCCCGTGCTTCTTGGGCGGCAGGCTCGCACGCTTGCTGCGCAGCAGACGCAGCGACCGGACGACCTGCGCGCGGGTCGCGGACGGTTCGATGACGTCGTCGACGTAGCCCCGGTCGGCCGCGTCCCACGGGTTGACGATCGCGTCCTCGTACTCGGCCGTCAGGCGGCGGCGTTCGGCGTCGACGTCCCCGCCGGCCTCGCCCACGGTCTTCAGCGCGCCGCGCTGCAGGATGTTGACCGCCCCGCCGGCGCCCATGACGGCGATCTGCGCGGTCGGCCACGCGAGGTTGACGTCGGCGCCCAGCTGCTTGGACCCCATGACGATGTACGCGCCGCCGTACGCCTTGCGCGTGATGACGGTGACCAGGGGGACCGTCGCCTCGGCGTACGCGTAGATGAGCTTGGCGCCGCGCCGGATGATGCCGTTCCACTCCTGGTCGGTCCCCGGCAGGAAGCCCGGCACGTCGACGAACGTCAGCACCGGGATGCCGAACGCGTCGCACGTCCGCACGAACCGGGCTGCCTTCTCCGCGGCGTTGATGTCGAGCGTCCCGGCCATCTGCATCGGCTGGTTCGCCACGATGCCGACCGGGTGCCCCTCGACGTGCCCGAAGCCCACGACGACGTTCTGCGCGTACAGGGCCTGCACCTCGAGGAAGCTGCCGTCGTCCAGGACCGTCTCCAGCACCGTGTGCATGTCGTACGGCTGGTTGTCGGAGTCCGGCACGAGCGTGTCGAGCACCCGGTCGTCGTCCGTCGGCTCCAGGTCCGCCTCGTGCGCGTACGACGGCGGGTCGGCGAGGTTGTTGGTCGGCAGGTAGGCCAGCAGGGTGCGGACCCAGTCGATCGCGTCGTCCTCGTCGGACGCCATGTAGTGCGCGACGCCCGAGCGCGTGCTGTGCGTGGTCGCCCCGCCCAGCTCCTCGAAGCCCACGTCCTCCCCGGTGACCGCGCGGATCACGTCGGGGCCGGTGATGAACATGTTCGACGTGCCGTCGGCCATCACGATGAAGTCCGTGAGGGCGGGCGAGTACACCGCACCGCCCGCCGACGGTCCGAGGATGAGGCTGATCTGCGGGATCACGCCCGAGGCGGCGACGTTGCGGCGGAAGATCTCGGCGAACTGCGTGAGCCCCGCGACGCCCTCCTGGATGCGTGCGCCGCCACCGTCGCTGATCCCCACCAGCGGCACGCCCGTGCGCAGCGCGAGGTCCATGACCTTGGTGATCTTCTGCCCGTGCACCTCGCCCAGGGACCCGCCGAAGACCGTGAAGTCCTGCGAGTACACGCACACCGGACGGCCGTCGACCGTGCCGTGGCCGACGACGACGCCGTCGCCCGCCACGCGCCTCTTCTCGAGCCCGAAGTTGGTCGACCGGTGCCGCACGAAGGCGTCGAGCTCGACGAACGAGCCGGGGTCGAGCAGGGCCTCGATGCGTTCGCGGGCGGTCTTCTTGCCGCGCGCGTGCTGCTTGACGACCGCGTTCTCCTCGGCGGCGTCGACGGCCGCGGCGCGCCGTGCGCGCAGGTCGTCGAGCAGGCCGGCGGTCGTGCGGACGGGCTGCGCCGGTCCGGCGTCCGCGGGCGTCGGGTCGGGGTCCGTGGCGACGCTGCGCGCGAGGGGGTCGTCCTGGGTCACCCGACGAGGCTAGTTGTGCGGGCAAGCCGGCCGCGTGCACCCCGCCGACCGTGTTGCCGGGGGGCGGCTGTGGAGACCCGACAAGAACGCCGACGGCCGTTCGTGCGGCGGCGGTGGCGGGCGCTGCGCGATGATGGCCGGATGACCGTGCGCGAGCCCCTCGACGTCGACACGTTGCGTGAGCTGCTGCTCGCGCCCGCGGGGCCGCTCGCGCGGCTCGACGTGGTCGCGGAGGCAGGGTCGACCAACGACGACGTGGTCGCGGGGCTGCGCGCCGACCCCGACGCGTGGCCGCACGGCAGCCTCCTGGTCGCCGAGCACCAGACGGCCGGTCACGGGCGCGCCGGTCGCACGTGGACCATGCCGGCGCGGTCCGCCCTGGCGTGCACGTTCGTCGCGTGGCCGCGGTCCGGTCCGGCGACGTACGGGTGGCTGCCGCTGCTCGCGGGCCTGGGCACGGTGCGTGCGCTGCGCGCCACCGCTGGCGTGCCCGCGGTCCTCAAGTGGCCCAACGACGTGCTCGTCGACCTCGGGGACGGGGTCGAGCACGTGCCCGGGTGGGGCACGGCGCGCAAGGTCGCGGGGGTCCTGGCCCAGGCGGTGCCGGACGTGCCGGCGGTCGCCGTGGGCATCGGGGTCAACGTCGACCAGCGCACCGACGAGCTGCCGGTGCCGTGGGCCACGTCCCTCGCGCTGGCCGGCTCCCGGTCCGCCGACCGGGCGAGCGTGCTCGTCGCGCTCGTCAGCGCCCTGGACCAGGTCGCGCGGCGTTGGACGGACCACGGTGGCGACGCCGTCGCGGCGGGCCTCGTCGACGAGGTCGCGTCGGTGTGCTCGACCGTCGGGCAGCACGTGCGCGTCGAGCTGCCGGGGGGCGCCGAGATCGTGGGCACGGCCACCGGGCTCGCCGAGGACGGTGCGCTCGTGGTGAGCGGCGCGGACGGCGCGACGCACCGCGTGCTCGCGGGTGACGTCACGCACGTGCGCGTCACCGACGCCACAGGCCCGTGAACTAGGCTGCGTGACGTGCCGGGAAGTCAGGGGCAGGACAGCGGGCCGGTGGGTGCCGACCCGCTGACGCCGTCCCCGGCGGGGCCGGCCGGGCCGGCCGGGCCGGCCGGGCCCACGCCGCCAGCGCCGCCGCGGGGCACGACCGACGAGCTCGATGAGCTCCTGCTGGGAGGTCCGCGCACGCTGAGCGCGCGTGACCTGGCCCGGCTCTCCGGCGTCGACCTCGAGATCGTCCGGACGTACTGGCGGACCCTGGGGCTGCCGAGCCACGACGACGACGACGTCATGTTCACCGAGCGTGACGCGCAGGCGCTCGCGCGCTCGCGCGCCCTCGTGGTGGAGCACGGCCTGGACCTCCGGACGGTCGTCACGCTGGTGCGCGCGCTGGGCCACACGTCGGACCGGCTCGCGCTGTGGCAGGTCGAGGCGCTCGTGGAGGACATGGCGACGCGGTACGCACTGGACGACACGTCCGCCCGGCTGCTCGTGCTCGACCGGTTGGGCGGCCTCGCGCCGCTGCTGGAGCAGCAGCTCCTGCACTCCTACCGGCGGCACCTCGCGGCCGTCGCCGACCGTTACGCGGCGGAGTTCGGGCACCTGCGCGACGTCACCGTGGACGGGAGCCTGCTGCCGCTCGCGCGCGCCGTGGGGTTCGCCGACATGGTGTCGTTCACGCGGCGCACCGCCGGTCTGGGGTCGACCGACCTGTCGCTGTTCGTGCAGCGGTTCGAGACGGCCGCCCGGGACGTCGTCGCCGGTGCCGGCGGGCGGGTCGTGAAGACCATCGGCGACGCCGTGCTGTTCATCGCCGACACCCCGGGCGCCGGTGCGCAGGTGGCGATCGGGCTCGCGGACGCCTTCGGGACGTCGCTCGACGTCGAGGCCGCGCGCGGCACGGGCGGTCTCGCGGAGGGCGCGCGGGGCGTCACGCCCGTGCGCGTCGGGCTGGTGTGGGGGCGCGTGCTGTCGCGGTTCGGTGACGTCTTCGGCCCGAGCGTGAACCTGGCCGCGCGGCTCACCGACGTCGCCGACCCGAGCACGGTGCTCGTCGACGCGTCGACCGCGCAGGTCCTGGGCGGGGACCCGCGCTTCCGGCTGACCGAGCAGCCGGTGCGCGACCTGGCCGGCGTGGGCGAGGTCGTCCCGTTCCGCCTGGAGTCCGCGCCCGGCTGACGGCCCCCCGCCCCGTCAGGTGCGCAGGTCGTCGCCCGTCGGTTCGACGAGGTCGGGGGAGTTGTTCGCGACCGTGTTGACGCGGGTCGAGACCGGCGTCGCGGTGAGCGGCGGGGGCGGGACGTCGAGGAGCTCGCGGGCGTCGTCGGCGCCCAGCGCGGGGTCGAGCCACGCGGACCACGCATCGGCGGGCAGGATCAGCGGCTGCCGGTCGTGGATCGGCGCGAGCGCGTCGGTCGCCGGCCGCGTGACGACGGCCACCGAGACGAGCCAGCGGTCCGGGTCGTCGTCGGCCTTCGTCGGGTCGCGCCAGAACTCGTACAGCCCGGCGAGGGCGGCGACGTCGCCGTCCGACGGGTGGATCCAGAAGGGCTGCTTGGGCGTGCGACGGCTGCGCGGCGAGCCGGCGGGCGGCTCGGGGCCCGCCTGCCACTCGTAGTACCCGTCGGCGGGCAGGAGTGCGCGGCGCGACGCGAACGGCCGGGCGAACGCCGGCTTGTCGGCGACGGTCTCGACGCGTGCGTTGATGATGCGGCTGCCGACCGACGGGTCCTTGGCCCAGGACGGCACGAGGCCCCAGCGGGCGACCCGCAGCTGGCGCGTGATCTCGCCCGTGGCGCGGTCCGCTCGCTCGACGACCATGCGCACGCCGTCGGTCGGTGCGACGTTCCACGACGGCGGCAGCAGCCGCACGTCGTCGGCGACGGTCGCCACGGCGAACTCGTCGGCGATCGCCTGGTCCTCCCGGAAGGACGCGTACCTGCCGCACATGACGGACAGCCTGCCACCGGGCACCGACACGCGCAGCGCGCGCCCGCGGGTGTCGAATCGATTCGTCAGCCGTCGGTCGCGGTGCGACGATGGGAGGCGATGGACGAGTCCTCCCCGCGGTCCGCCGCCCCCGCCACCCCCGCCCCCTCCGGTACGTCGACGCCCGGCGCCGCGCCGTCAGCCACCGACGCGCCGGTCCACCGTCCCGACGCACGCCACGTCCTGCTGCTCGGCACGATGTGCGCGCTGCCGGCGATATCGACCGACATCTACCTGCCGTCGCTGCCGGACGTCGCCCGCGACCTCGGCACGTCGGCCGCGGCCGTGCAGCTGACGATGACGGGCATGCTGATCGGCGGAGCCGTCGGCCAGCTCGTGATCGGCCCCCTCTCCGACCGGTTCGGGCGTCGCACGCCGGTGCTCGTCGGCGTCGCGCTGCACGTCGTGGTGTCGCTGCTGTGCGCGATCGCGCCGGCGATCGTCCCCCTCGTCGCGCTCCGGGTGGCACAGGGGTTCTTCAACGCGTCCGCCACGGTCGTGGCGATGGCGCTGATCCGCGACCGGTTCACGGGGTCGGACGCGTCACGCCTGATGTCGCGGCTCATGCTCGTCATCGGGGTGGCGCCCCTGTTCGCGCCGTCGCTCGGCGGGCTCATCGCCGGGCAGTGGGGGTGGCGCGCGGTGTTCGTCGTGCTCGCGGCGTTCGGCGTCGTGCTGTGGTTCGTGGTGCTGCTGCGCATGCCCGAGACGCTGCCGCCGGAGCGCCGTCGCGACGGCGGGGTGCGCACGGCGCTGTCGGGCTACCGCCACCTGCTGCGGGACCGGCACTTCGTGGCGCTCGCGGTGCTGCCGGGCCTGGCGATGGCGGTGCTCATGACCTACGTCGTGGCCTCGCCGTTCGTGCTGCGCGTCGGGTACGGGCTGAGCGAGCACCAGTTCGCGCTGCTGTTCGCGGCCAACGGCGTCGGCCTGGTCCTCGGTGCCCAGGTCAACGCGGCGCTGGTGCGGCGCGTCGCGCCGATCCGCATCCTGCGCGTCGCGGTCGTCCTGACGGTCCTGCTCACGGGCGTGCTGCTGGTCCTCGCGCTGACCGGCTTCGGCGGCCTGTGGGGGCTGCTCGTCGTGCTGTGGCTCGTGCTCGCGCTCGTCAACTTCGCACCACCGAACGCGACCGCGATCGCCCTGGGCCGCCACGGCGCCATCGCCGGGACCGCGGCGGCGTTCATCGGTGCCCTGCAGGCCGGGACGGGCGGAGTCGTCGCGAACCTGTCCGGCGTGCTGGGCGGGGGAGCGGTCGCGATGGCCGTCGTCATGCTGGCGGCGGCCACGGTGGGGCTGACGGTCCTGGCGCTGGCGACCCCCGCGTTCCGGCGCGGCGGTGCGTGGCAGCTCGCCTGACCCGGCGACGACCCGCCATCAGCCGAACGCGCTCCGCAGGCGCGCGACGGCGTCCTCCAGCACGTCCTGCCGCTTGACGAACGTGAAGCGCACCCAGCTGCGCAGCGCCCTGTGCGTGGGGGAGCCCGCGCGGGTGAACGCGCTCACGGGCACGCCGACGACACCCGCCCGCGTCGGCAGCTCGCGGCAGAACTGCGTTCCGTCGTCCGCGCCGAGCGGGGCCGCGTCGGCCAGGACGAAGTAGGTCCCGTCGGGCCGGACGACGTCGAACCCGGCGTCGCGCAGCCCCGCGGACAGCAGGTCGCGCCGCTCGGCGAGCGACACCACCAGGCCGTCGACCCAGGCCGCGACCCCGGGGTCCGTCAGCGCGTGTGCCACGGCGGGCTGGAACGGCGCCCCGGACACGTAGGTGAGGAACTGCTTGACCGTCCGCACGGCGGCGACCAGCTCCGCCGGACCGGTGACCCACCCGATCTTCCAGCCGGTGAACGAGAACGTCTTGCCGCTCGACGAGATCGTCAGCGTGCGCGCCGCCATGCCGGGCAGCGTCGCGACGGGCACGTGCTCGACGCCGAACACCAGGTGCTCGTAGACCTCGTCGGTGACCACGAGCAGGTCGTGCGCGCGGGCCACGCGCGCGACCGCCTCGAGCTCGTCCCGGCGCAGCACCGCGCCGGTCGGGTTGTGCGGCGAGTTCAGCAGCAGCAGGCGGGTGCGCGGCGTCACCGCGGCCTCGAGCGCGGGCACGTCGAGCCGGAAGCCCTCCGCGGTCGGGCGCAGGGGAGCGGTGGTGTGCGTCGCGCCCGCCATCGCGACGACCGCGGCGTACGAGTCGTAGTACGGCTCGAGCGTCAGGACCTCGTCGCCCGGGCCGGTGAGCGCGAGCACTGCCGCGGCGAGCGCCTCGGTCGCCCCCGTCGTCACGAGCACCTCGGTGTCCGGGTCGACGTCCATCGCGTACCGCGTGCGCTGATGAGCCGCGATCGCGGCCCGCAGGGGTGCGGTACCGGGCCCGGGCGGGTACTGGTTGGCGCCCGCGAGGATCGCGTCGGCGGCCGCGCGCGCGACCGACTCGGGCCCGTCGACGTCGGGGAAGCCCTGTCCCAGGTTGAGGGAGCCCGTGCGGGCCGCCAGCGCCGACATCTCCGCGAAGATCGTCGCGCGCGGCGTCCCGTCGGGGTCCAGGAGCCCCGCCGCCGCTGCCACGTGCTGCCACCTGCTGCTCACGCGGCGAGCATAGGGCCGGGCGGCGCGGCGGCTCCCGGGCGGGTCCTCAGAGCAGGCCGGCTGCGGCGAGCAGGCCGCTGACGACCAGGAGGACGAGCGAGGTCCACGCCGCCACGACCCACCACTCGACGCGGTGGCGGCGCACCTCGCGGGTGTGCGTGCGGACTGTCATGTCTTCAAGATCGGCACGTGCCGGCCCTCGGACAACGATCTGCGGCCCGAGTCGCGTATTTCACCCACGAGATGGTCCGCGACGCTCGTCGTGGCGCGCGGACCGGACGCCACGGCGTCACTGCGTCGCGGCCTCCAGGTCCTGGCCCAGCGTGGCGAGCTTCGCCCCGAGGTCCTGCAGCGCGCCCCCGGCCTCCGCCCCGGCGCCGGCCGTGACGGCGTCGAGCTCGGCCCGCGCGGCGTCGACGTTCGCCCGCGCGTCGGCCAGGGCCTGCGCCGACGCCTCGGTCCCGTCGGCCTTCGCCTGCGCCACCGCCTGCTCCGCCTCCTCGACCGCGGCCTGCGCGGAGCTCACGGCGGCGTCGGCCTCGCCCCGGGCCTGGTCACCCAGCCCGGCAACCTCGGCGCGCGCCGCGTCGACACCGGCGCGTGCCTCGTCCGCGTGCGTCTGCGCGTCGCCGAGCGCCTGCTGGATCTTGTCGCCGGCGGCGGTGAGCTCGTCCGCGGCCCCCTGCGCGGCGCTCGACAGGCCGTCCGCGGCGTTCTGCACGTCACCGTCGGTGCACGCGGTCAGGCCCAGCGCGAGCGCACCCGCCGCGAGCGCGTGGACCGCACGGTGCCTGCGACGCGACGTCACGGTGCCGGACGGCGTGGTGCGGGACAGGGGACGGCGGGTGGGGGAGCCGAGCGCGGCCACGGGGACCCTCCTTCGGTTCGGGTGCCCGGCCGGGGGGTGGCCGGGGGCGCCCAGTTTGCCCCGGCATGGTCGGTCGCGCGCGTCGGGGAGCCGTCGTCGTGCGGGACGCGAACGGCGACGCCCCCGCCCGGGGAGAGCCGGGGCGGGGGCGTCGGAGCGTTCGCGGGGGTGCCGCCAGCGTGGGGCGAGGCGGCGGACCGTCGGGGAGGCGGTCAGGCCCCCGCTCGCTCGCGGCGGTTCCGGACGTCCTCCAGCGACGTGCCGTAGTAGGCCGCAGTCATGATGTCCTTCATGTCGCCGATCATCGGCATGCGCGGGTTCGCCGGTGCGCACTGGTCCTCGTAGGCGCCCATCGCGACCTCGTCGAGCCGGCTCATGAACTCCTGCTCGTCGACGCCCTGCTCCGCGAAGGACTGCGGGATGCCGACCTTCGCGCGCAGCGCCTCGACGGCCAGCGCGTAGGACTCGACGCCCTCCTCGGGGGTCGACGCCGGCAGACCGAGCATGGCCGCGATCTGCTGGAACCGCTCCGGGGCCACGTAGGACTCGTACTTCGGCCAGCTCGTGAGCTTGGTCGGGACGGTGCCGTTGTAGCGGATGACGTGGGGCAGCAGCGTGGCGTTCGTGCGGCCGTGCACCAGGTGGTACGTCGAGCCGATCACGTGCGCCATGGCGTGCACGATCCCGAGGAACGCGTTGCCGAACGCCATGCCGGCGATCGTGCCCGCGTTGTGCATCTTCTCCCGCGCGTCCTGCGTGAGCGGGTCGGTCGGGTCGCCGTTCACCGACTGCGCGAGGTTGTCGAAGATGAGGCGGATCGCCTGGAGCGCCATGCCGTCGGTGAAGTCGTTCGCGTAGACCGCGACGAACGCCTCGGTCGCGTGCGTCAGGGCGTCGAACCCGGAGTCGGCCGCCAGCGACCGCGGCATCTTGTGGGTCAGCACCGGGTCGATGATCGCGACGGTCGGCGTCAGCGCGTAGTCCGCGAGCGGGTACTTCTTGCCCGAGTCGGGGTCGCTGATGACGGCGAACGGGGTGACCTCCGCGCCGGTGCCCGACGTGGTCGGGATGCAGACGAGCTTGGCCAGGTCGCCCAGGACCGGGAACTTGAACGCGCGCTTGCGGACGTCGAAGAACTTCTGCTTGAGGTCCGAGAAGACGATCTCGGGGTGCTCGTAGAGCAGCCACATGACCTTCGCGGCGTCCATGGGCGAGCCGCCGCCCAGGGCGATGATCGTGTCGGGGCGGAAGTGCCGCATGTTCGCGGCGCCCTTCTGCACGGTGCGCACGGACGGCTCGGGCTCGACCTCGTCGATGATCTGCACGGCGACGTTGTTGGAGCGTCGGCGCAGGACGTCGAGGACCTTGTCGACGAACCCGAGGTTCGTCATGGTCGTGTCGGTGACGATCGTGACCCGCTCGATGCCCGCCATGTCCGCGAGGTAGCGGATCGCGTTGGGCTCGAAGTACGTCTTGGCGGGGACCTTGAACCACTGCAAGTTGTTGTTCCTCCGGCCCACGCGCTTGACGTTGATCAGGTTGACCGCCGACACGTTGTTCGACACCGAGTTGTGGCCGTAGGAGCCGCAGCCGAGGGTCAGCGACGGGATGAAGGCGTTGTAGATGTCACCGATGCCGCCGAGCGACGACGGTGCGTTGCAGATGACGCGGATCGCCTTGACGCGCTTGCCGAACTCGACCGTGAGGGCGTCGTCCTGCGTGTGGATCGCGGCGGAGTGGCCCAGGCCGTCGAACTCGACCATCTTCTCGGCCAGCGCGATGCCCTCCTCGGTGGACGAGGCACGCAGCACCGCCAGCACGGGGCAGAGCTTCTCGCGGGTCAGGGGCTCGGCGGGGCCGACCTCGGCGACCTCGGCCAGGATGATCGAGGTGTCGCCCGGGACGGTGAAGCCCGCCTGCTCGGCGATCCACACCGGGGACTTGCCGACGACGGCGGGGTTGAGCTTGGCGCCGCCGCAGTTCTCGCCGCCGGCCTCGACGCCGAAGATGAACTGCTCGAGCTTGGCCTTCTCCGCCGGGGTGACGCGGTAGGCGTGCAGGCGGGAGAACTCGGCCATCGCGGCGTCGTAGATCTCCTCGTCCAGGATCGCGGCCTGCTCCGAGGCGCAGATCACGCCGTTGTCGAAGGCCTTGCTCAGGACGATGTCGTTGATGGCCCGGGCCAGCTTGGCGCTCTTCTCGACGTACGCCGGGACGTTGCCGGCGCCGACGCCGAGGGCGGGCTTGCCGCACGAGTACGCGGCCTTCACCATCGCGTTGCCACCGGTGGCGAGGATCGTCGCGACACCCGGGTGGTTCATGAGGGCGCCGGTCGCGGCGAGCGACGGGGCCTCGACCCACTGGATGCAGTGCTCGGGGGCACCCGCGGCGACGGCCGCGTCGCGCACGATCCGGGCGGCGGCGACCGAGGAGCGCTGGGCGTTCGGGTGGAACGCGAAGATGATCGGGTTGCGGGTCTTCAGCGAGATCAGCGACTTGAAGATCGCGGTCGAGGTCGGGTTGGTCACCGGGGTGATGCCGGCGATGACCCCGACGGGCTCGGCGATCTCCGTGATCCCGTTGAGCTCGTCGACGTTGATGACGCCGACCGTCTTGAGGTTCGCCATCGAGTTGGTGACGTGCTCGCACGCGAAGATGTTCTTGACGGCCTTGTCCTCGAAGACGCCGCGTCCGGTCTCCTCGACCGCGAGCTTGGCGAGCTGGCCGTGCTGGTCGAGCGCGGCGACGGCGCCCTTCTTGACGAAGCGGTCGACGTCCTCCTGGGTCATCGACTCGAACTCGGCGAGCGCCTTGGTGGCGTTCGCGACGAGCTCGTCGATGGCCTGTGCGACCACGTCGACCTCGGTGACGCCGAGGGCCGAGCCGGCGGGCTGCGCTGCGGCGGTGGCCGAGGGTGCCTCGGCCGGCGCGGCGGCGGGGGCCTTCGCGCGGGTGCTCTTCTTGGTGGTCTCGGACACCTTCGACTCCCGGTGAGTGGTGAGAGGGGGACGGACCTTGGAGGGTCCGTCGCTGGTACCGACGGTAGGTTCGGGGGGTCCCAGATAGATGGGATGAAAGTCCCCGCGGTGTGAGCCGCGTCTCGCCGCGACGCTCGGTGGACGGGTGCGACGGGACCTGGGTCCCGCCCGGGGCACCCCGTCGAGACCGGTGGTGGCCTAGCCCAGGTCCGTCTCGGCGGCCGCGTCGCGGCGCGCGAGGATCTGCACCCACGCCTCGGCGGACGCGTGCATCGGCCCGCCTCCCGCCGCGATCTGCTCGAGGCGGTGGCGCCCTGCTTCCGCGCCCAGGGCCGCGAGCGCGTAGGCCGCGAGGAACTCGGTCAGCGGCTCGCCGTCGAGGTGCGGCAGGAGCACGTCGACGTGCCCGGCGTCGCCGTGGACCGCGAGCACCTGGATCGCGGCGTCCACCTCGTCGCGTGTCGCGGCGCCGGGACGCAGCCGCTCGACCGCGAGTGCCGTGCCCCGCGGGTCGCCCAGCGCCGCGAGCTGCGTGACGCAGCCCCAGTCCGCCAGCACGTCGCGTGCGCGGTCGCTGCCCGCGCGCATGAGGGCCTGCGGGGCGCCCTGCGGCCGTACCCGGACCAGCGCGTCGACGGCCTCGTCGGTCCCGATGCGACCGAGCGCGTGCACGGCGTGGGCGGCCCACCCGGCCCGCTCGGCGAGCAGCCCGGCCAGGACGTCCACGGCGTCGGGCGCCGTGACACGCGCGAGCCGTCGCACCGCCCGGTGCTCACCCCGCTTCGCGCGCTCGATCACCGCGAGCGTCTCGGCGACGGTCGTGACCGGCTCGCGGATCTCCACCTCGTGCGCGAGGAACGAGCGGAACGACACGAAGACCTGCGACGTCTCCTTGGCGATGTGCCAGACCTGCCACTCCTGCTCGCCGTCGGCCGGCACGAGGCACGTCGTGCCGGGCCGGTGGTCGACGGCGATGACCAGACCCGACGCGAACGGCGTCCACGGCCACGCGTCCTGACCGTCGACCACCACGGGGTCCGGCTCGTCGTCGTCCTGCGCGCACAGCGACGCCATGAACGGGTCGACGTCCCGCAGCCACCTCAGGTCGGCGACGGGCAGGAGCACTACACCCACCACGTCGGACTCGGCGGGTGGCTGCTCGGGCCCACCGTGCGGGTAGACCAGGCGGACACCGTTCAGGTCGGCGTACGCGCCGTCGCTGAGCAGCAGGAACTCGCGGTACGACGGCGGCAGCCGCCGCCCGATCCTGCGCTCGGTGGCCGCGACCTGGTCCTCGGTCGCGGGCGGCCGCAGCACCGAACCGGTGTCCCGCACCGCACGCGTCGGCCTGTCGCCGGGTCCGACGTCGGCCAGCAGGAGATCGCTCCAGCGGGTCGCGAGCTCGCGCATCGTCGAGATCGTCACCGGTGCATGGTCCCGTCGCCGCCGAGCCGTCGGCGACCGCTGACCGGGCGAACCGTGCGCGGTGGGGCTTCCGCGTCTGCGTCTGGTGCGGTCGATCGAGGTACCGCGTCGACGCGTCGAGCGGCGATCGAGATGGGTGCGCGGGTGTACCTGCCCGCGCTCGGGAGGTTCCTGTCTATCGACCCGGTCGAGGGAGGGGTCGACGACGCGTACGTCCACCCGACGGATCCCATCAACGCCTTCGACCTCGATGGCACTTCAGCCTGAAGAAGTTCTGGCGAGACCGTGGTGCCACCATTGTCGGCGGCGCGCGGCTGGCGCTGAACGTCGGTGCGATGATGGGTTGCGCGCCCTGTGCGGTCGTCAGCACGGTTTGGACATCCGTCGATGTTGGCGTCAACCTCCGGAATGTCAACGTTGGAGGTGCAGCTCTCGCGGCCACGGGTTGCCCTCGTGCTGCTCGCCCTGGTGGTTCTCGTCTTCCTGCGGGACCTGGCGTTCGCCCTGCTGGGTTCCAGCGACAGTCCTGGTGCTTTGGTGCGGGCAGTGCTGGGCTGGCCGGGGGAGGCCGTACTGCTCGGGGTGTGTCTCGCGGCTCTGTGGTAGGTCGCTTCGGGCTCCCGGCCCGGCTCGCCGCAGCGGGGAAAGGTCCTCGTCTGCGGGAAGAGCACGCGGAGCCGAGGTCGGAGTCTCCCGTGTGGCCGGTGAGGCGGGGAGCATCCGTACGGCACGTGGCGTGGAGGCGGCTGGCCGGTACGTTGCTCGCAGCCATCGTGGCGGGCAGACGCGGCGGAACCGTGCCGCGCGGCGAGGTAAGGGGATGAGGGCACATGCGGACACAGCCGCTGGTGTCGTCGCTCGAGCGGATCGGTACCCACGAGGTCTCGGCGTTGGTGCGCACCGTGGTGACGTCACTGCGGCCGCAGTGGGTGAGCATCGACGCCTACGTGCGCCCGGCGGATGCGGTCGAGGACGTCAGGCGCCGGCTCGCGAGCATGCCGGGGGCCTGCTTCGGCGGAGGCGTCAGTCCGAGAAGCAACCCGTTCGAGATCCAGGCTGGGCTGAAGGATGGTGGGTACTGATGGCGCGCGGGCGCTGCGTGACACTCGCGACGGTGGCGGTGCTCCTGTGTTGCTCATGCGGGCTGCCGTCCCAACCGGTGAGGCAGTCCGTCGGCCTCGCCCAGGTGAGCGGCACGGTCGTCGTACTCCTCCCGGCGTGCGCCGACGTCCAGGTCGAGTCCGTGATCTTCGCGCCGGACGACGGCGCGTCCCCCCTCGACGAGTCCCGGTGGTGGACCGCGAGCGGGTACATCACCCCGAGCACGGGCGGCACGTCCGGAGCGAGTGCGCCTCGGATCGTTCTCGACCCCGCCTACTGGGAGAGCTCGAGCGGGCCGGTGCCGGACTGGACGCGACCCTTCAGCGTCGATGTCGTCACGGCCGGTGAGCTGTACGCAGGGGTCGCGGATGAGGAGGACATCCCTGCGCTGAGGGCGCTCGGAGGGGAGTTCCTCGTGGACGGCGCGGTCATGGGCGAGCGTGAGTTCCTCGAGGCCGACGGTCCGTCCGACTGCCCCGCTTCCTCCTCCGGCGAGGCTCTGCGGTAGCCGCAGCGACACGATCGTTGCCGCACCGACGCGGGGGCGCGGGCGTGCCGGTAGCCGAGGGGCGTGCTGCACGTGCTGCGGATGACTCAGTCGCATGCGCAGTCCTCGCAGGGCCGAGGAGATCCAGGGTCGTGCGCTCGCAGTCGGGCCGGGTGCTCACCGCGACGGTGAGCGACGGGGCGAGCCCAGGGTCGTCGTCGTACTGGTACGACGGCGGCGGGCGTCTGGTGCGCGCGGTCATCCCGCGGCACGAGCTGACGTACTCGTTCGCCGGCACCGGTGGGTGCGGCGCGAACACGAGAGCGGGCGCGAACGGAAACCGGGTGTCGTCGAGGGACGTGCTCGACGGGGCCGCGGTGACGACGACCACCTCGTGCTTCGACCACGTGGACCGGTTGACGTCGACGACGGTGACGGACCTGCCCGCCGGTGCCTCACCGGTGTCGCGGACCGTGGGCGGTGCCTCGATCTCGTACGACGCCGGGGGCAACACCACCGCGTTGGCGGGGCAGGCGTTCGGCTACGACCAGGCCGACCGTCACGTGTCGAGCACGGACGGCTCGGGCGTGAAGGTGACGTTCGCGCGCGACGCGTCCGACCGGATCGTGCAGCGCACCCAGGTGGTCGGTGGGGAGACGTCGGTCGTGCGGTACGGGTTCTCCGCGGGTGGTGACACCCCGGATCTCGTGATGGATGGTGCCGGCGCGGTGGTGGCTCGGGTGCTGTCGCAACACTCAGGTCCGCTACCGGCGGTTCGAAGTTCTTCGGCAGGAACCTGTCGATCAGGTTCCACGGGTCTCGTAAGAAACCCGTGCGCAGCGTGTTGCGGAAGTACAACAGGTCGGTGAAGTCCTAGTCTCGAAAGGCGGACCGGGCTGGCAACTACCTGTGGGGGGGCGGATGTCGCACCCAAGGCTTACCGGACTGCCCGGTCACGCAGATGACGACTCGACCTGAGATGCCTCGAAGCGAGGTAGGTGAGACCTGGCTCATGCGCCGACTGCTCTGGCGTCCGCTCTTCCTCATCTACGAGACGCTCGCCGACTCGATGGTCGAGGCCCGGGCGCATCCTGCAGCGGTGCGGCAGGGCGCGAGCTATCGCGACGCGCTGGTTCCGCTGCTGGCGCTGGCTGCGATGGCGCGCATGGTCATCGGTCTGGCAACCGCACTCTGGTTCGCGGGGGTGTTCGTCGTGGCCGAGGCGACTCAGTCCGTGCTCGGCCGGTGGGTGGACGTCGTGGGTCTGTCGCTCGGATGGACGGCTGCTCTCGGGATGCTCGCGTCCCTCGTGCGCATGGGGATCGCGTGGTTGCTCCGCCATCGCGAGGGCCTCCTCCTTCGGGTCCGGATCGTCGAGCCGGGCAGGTGGGATCTGGTCTGGCAGGCGGTCATCGGCACGTGCGCGGCGATCTGGGCTCTGGCGGGAACGGGCACGTGAGTGGCGGGAGCTGCTGTGGTGATCGTCGGGACGCACCGCCCGCTCGCTCGGCTCAACCGAGGGTGGTAGTCGCTGCGGGGCTCGCAGCACGGTGGGGTGTGCTCCCCGGTGGGCTGCGGCTGGACCTCGAGGTCGCCTGGCCCGGCCATCGCGTCGAGAGGACCCCGGGACGACGAAACGCCCGGACCCACGTGTCGTGGGTCCGGGCGTTCTCGATGCCCTGAGGCATCCGTGGTGCGCCCGAAAGGATTCGAACCTTCGACCTTCTGCTCCGGAGGCAGACGCTCTATCCGCTGAGCTACGGGCGCGCGGCGATTCCCGAGACTACCAGCCCTCCCGGGGCCTCTCCGCCGGGTTTCCGGAAGCGCGCCTCACGCGTCCTCGAGCAGGCCGGACAGGTAGGCGCTCGTCTCGGACGCGGCGCGCTCCGGGTCGCCCGCGACGATGGCCTCGACCAGCGAGTCGTGCGCGTCGTGCGCGTGCGCGTCGGTGACGAAGTTGAAGCGGATGTTGTCGCCGATGGCCTCGAGCAGGTTGTCGTACAGGGACCGGAGCACGGGGTTCGCGGCCGTCCGGACGATCGTCCGGTGCAGCTCGAGGTCGGTCGCGACCATCTCGTCGAGGTCGCCCCCGTCGTAGGCGCGGGCGCGGGCGTCGCGTTTGGCGAGCAGGTCGGACGCGTCGGTGGCGGTGCGGTGGCGAGCCGCGAGCCGCGCCGCCTCCATCTCGAGTGCGCGTCGCACCGAGACGACGTCGCGCTGCCGGGCGTCCGCGATCTGCCGTCCCATGGTGACGGCGAGCTCGGAGGACGACACGACGTACGTGCCCGACCCCTGACGCCGCACGAGCAGCCCGGCGTGGACGAGCGACTGCACGGCCTCGCGCACGGTGTTGCGCCCGACGCCCAGCAGCTCGACGAGCGACGGCTCGGGCGGGATGCGTGACCCGACGGGCCACTCCCCGGAGCTGATGCGCGACCGCAGCGCGTCGACGGCGGTGTCGATCAGACCGGTGCGTCGCACCATGGGCGGTGGCCTCCTCGTCGTCGTCGGGTGGGCGGGCCGACGACGGACGGCCGCGGTGCCCCGGCCCGAGTCAACACGTCCGACGACCGAACGACCAGTCCCCGTCCGCTCCCGCTCCGGCGTGTCGCCCGGGTGGGTGCGCCAGCGTGACTGCCGTGACGACCAGGCCGCGACCCGTCGACCAGCGGCCGTGCAGCGTGTCGACACCCAGGCCCGTCACCGCGAGGTGCGCGGTGAAGGTGCCGTCCCCGAGGCGCACGCGCACGTCCTCGAACCCGAGCCACGTGCGGACCACCGGGTACCAGACCTTGTAGACCGACTCCTTGGCGGAGAACAGGACGCGGTCGGGGAAGTGCGCGGGATCGACGTCAGCGAGGTCCCCGCGCTCGTCGTCGGACGTCACGAGGTCCGCGACCCCGTCGGGCAGGGGGGCGAGCGGCTCGGCGTCGATACCGACACCCGCCCAGGTGCCGGCGTGGGCCACGGCGGCCGCGCGGTACCCGTCGCAGTGCGTGAGGGCGCCGACGACCCCGCCCGGCCACACGGGCGACCGGTCGGGCGCGCTGGGCACCGCCGGCCGACCGACGCCCAGCCGCTCGAGGGCGTCGCGTGCGCACGCCCGGACCGCGGCGTACTCGGCGCGCCGCGCGGGCACGGCACGCGCGACGGCGGCCGCCTCGTCGCCGAGCAGCGGCGCCGGCGCACAGGGCCCGAAGGACTCGACGGCCACGACACCGGGCGGCAGCAGGTCGGCGAGCACGCGCACCAGTGTGCCGGGGCGGTGGGCGGGCCGAAACGTGTCGCGGTTGCCCCGCGCCGGTCGCCTACCCTTGGTCCGTGACTCCCGACCAGCTCGCCGACGCCCTGCGCGGCGCTCTCGTGCACGCCGTCGACGACGGCACGTTCGCCCTCGACCCGGCCGAGATCCCGGCCCGCGTGCACATCGAGCGACCCCGCCAGCGCGAGCACGGTGACTGGTCGACGAACGTCGCGCTGCAGCTCGCCAAGAAGGCGGGGATGAACCCCCGCGGGTTCGCCGAGGAGCTCGCGCGCCGCCTGCGCGACGTGCCCGGCATCGCGGCCGTCGAGATCGCCGGGCCCGGCTTCCTCAACGTCCGCCTCGACGCGGCCGCCGCCGGTGAGCTCGCGCGCGGCATCGTCGAGCAGGGCGCGGCGTACGGCAGCAACGACACGTTCGCGGGCGTGCGGGTCAACCTCGAGTTCGTGTCCGCGAACCCGACGGGCCCGATCCACATCGGCGGCGTGCGCTGGGCGGCGGTCGGTGACGCGCTCGCGCGCGTGCTGCAGGCGTCGGGCGCCGACGTGGCGCGCGAGTACTACTTCAACGACCACGGCGTGCAGATCGACAAGTTCGCGCGCTCCCTCGTGGCCCGTGCGCGGGGCCTCGAGGCGCCCGAGGACGGCTACGGCGGCCAGTACATCACCGAGATCGCCGACCAGGTCGTCGCGGACGCGCTCGCGGCCGGCGAGCCCGACCCGCGCACGCTCCCGGACGACGAGGCGCGCGAGGCGTTCCGCGCGCGCGGTGTCGACCTGATGTTCGCCGAGATCAAGCAGTCGCTGCACGAGTTCGGCGTCGACTTCGACGTGTACTTCCACGAGGACTCGCTGCACGAGTCGGGTGCGGTCGAGCGCGCGATCACGCGCCTGCGCGACGCCGGGCACGTGTTCGAGGCCGACGGTGCGACGTGGCTGCGCACGACCGACTTCGGTGACGACAAGGACCGCGTCATCATCAAGTCCGACGGCGAGGCCGCGTACATCGCGGGCGACATCGCCTACTACCTCGACAAGCGCGAGCGCGGCTTCGACCGCGTGTTCATCATGCTGGGCTCCGACCACCACGGGTACGTCGGCCGCATGATGGCCGTGTGCGCGGCGTTCGGCGACACGCCGCACGTCAACCTCGAGCTGCTGATCGGGCAGATGGTCAACCTCGTCAAGGACGGCGCCCCCGTGCGCATGTCGAAGCGTGCGGGCACGGTCCTGACGATCGACGACCTCGTCGACGCGGTCGGCGTGGACGCCGCGCGCTACGCGCTGTCGCGTTCGTCGTCGGACCAGCAGATCGACCTCGACCTCGACCTGCTGACCAAGGCCACCAACGAGAACCCCGTGTTCTACGTGCAGTACGCGCACGCCCGCACGGCGGCCGTCGCACGGAACGCCGCCGAGGCGGGCGTGCGCCGGGAGGACGGCTTCGACGCCTCCCTGCTCGACCACGAGTCCGAGGCCAAGCTCCTCGGGCTGCTGGCCGACTTCCCGCGGGTCGTGGCGCAGGCCGCGGACCTGCGCGAACCGCACCGCGTCGCGCGCTACGCCGAGGAGGTCGCCGGGGCGTACCACAAGTGGTACGACCAGAAGCGCCGCGTCGTGCCGTGGGGCGACGAGGAGATCACCGACGCGCACCGCACGCGCCTGTGGCTCAACGACGCGACCCGCCAGGTGCTCGCGAACGCGCTCGGCCTGCTCGGGGTGAGCGCGCCGGAGCGGATGTGACCGCCGGGCCCCTCGGCGTGCCGTGGTCGTCCGGCGTCGTGCGTGGCGCCGACGGTGCCGTGCGGGTCGCCGGCGTCGACGTCCGGGACCTCGCGGCCACGCACGGCACGCCCGCGTACGTGGTGGACGAGGCGGACCTGCGCGCCCGTGCGCGTGCCTACCGCACGGCGTTCGAGACCGCGTGCGCGCAGGTCGGCACGGGTGTGGACGTCTACTACGCGGGCAAGGCGCTGCTGACGCGCGCGGTCGCGCGGTGGGTGCACGACGAGGGGCTGCGGGTCGACACGGCGAGCGGCGGCGAGCTGGCCGTCGCACTGGCGGCGGGCGTCCCGGGTGCGCACCTCGGCCTGCACGGCAACAACAAGTCCGACGACGAGCTGCGTGCGGCCCTCGACGCGGGCGTGGGGCGCATCATCGTCGACTCGCTCGTCGAGGTAGACCGTCTCGCCGCGCTCGTCCGCGAGCACCGCGGGCCCGCCGGGGACCCGGCGCCGGTCATGGTGCGCGTCACGACGGGCGTGCACGCCGGCGGGCACGAGTTCATCTCCACGGCCCACGAGGACCAGAAGTTCGGCCTGTCGCTCGCCGCGGGTCCCGACGGCGGCGACAGCCCGGCGCTGACGGCGCTGCTGCGCGTCCTGGACCACCCCGAGCTGCACCTGCTGGGCATCCACTCGCACATCGGCTCGCAGATCCTCGACCCGTCGGGGTTCGCGGTCGCGGCGCACCGTGTGCTCGCGCTGCGCGCGGCGCTGCGGGACCGGACGGGCGTGCTGGTCGACGAGGTGGACCTCGGCGGCGGCTACGGCATCGCGTACCTGCCGCACGAGGTCCCGCTCGACCCCGACCGCATCGCGAAAGAGGTCGCGCAGGCCGTGGCCGACGCGGCGCGCGAGCTCGGGACGCCGCTGCCGCGGCTGTCGATCGAGCCGGGGCGCGCGATCGTGGGGCCCGCGGGCCTGACGCTGTACACGGTCGGGACGGTGAAGCCGGTGCGGCTCGACGACGGCCGCGTGCGCACCTACGTGTCGGTCGACGGCGGCATGAGCGACAACATCCGTCCCGCGCTGTACGGCGCGCAGTACCACGCCGAGATCGTGTCGCGCGTGTCGGACGTCGCGCCGGTGCTGGCCCGGGTCGTCGGCAAGCACTGCGAGAGCGGCGACATCGTGGTCCACGAGGTGCAGCTGCCGGGCGACGTGCGCGCCGGCGACCTCCTCGCGGTGGCCGCCACGGGTGCCTACGGACGCTCGATGGCGTCGAACTACAACCTCCTGACGCGTCCGCCGGTCGTGGCCGTGACGGCGGGGGAGTCGCGCGTGCTCGTGCGCCGCGAGACCGTGGAGGACCTCCTGGCGCTGGACGTCTCCGCCTCCTGAGCCGCCCGGTCTGCGGGGATTCGGCCAGGTCAGGGGCGCGAACGCAGCAGGACATGTGTCCTACTCCACTCCCTGTACGCCTTGGTAGGTGAGCCTTACCTAGGTTAGGTTCACCTGGCGGCGCGCTCGCGCCGCGTCCCCCGTGACGAAGGCGGTGAACGGCGTGCGCGCGCGTGCGACCCTGCTCGCGACGCTGGCGATGCTCGTCGCGCTGACGACGGCCTGCTCCGGCCCCGGCGACGCCGTCGCCGCCGCGGCGGACGGCGGTCGACGCCTCGCCGACGTCACGCCGGTCGACGATCCGCGGACCGCGACCGGGCCCGCCACCGCGGTCGTGGCCGACGCCTCCGTCCGGCCCGTCACCGACGACCCCGACCCGCAGCTGCCCGTGACGGTGACCGACGCGCAGGGCACCGAGGTCACCGTCGACGACGTCTCGCGCATCCTCGCGCTCGACGTCTACGGCACCCTCGCCCGCACCGTGTTCGAGCTCGGGCTCGGCGACCGGGTCGTGGGTCGCGACGTGTCGTCCGGCTTCGCGGAGGTCGCCGACCGCCCGCTCGTCACGGCGGGTGGGCACGACCTGTCGGCCGAGGCGATCCTCGACCTCGCGCCGACCGTGATCGTCACCGACACCACGCTCGGCCCGTGGGACGTCGTGCTGCAGGTGCGCGAGGCCGGGATCCCGGTGGTTGTCGTCGACTCGCACCGCGACGTGAACGGTGCGCCCGACCTCGTGCGGCAGGTCGCCGCCGGCCTCGGCGTCAGCGACGCGGGCGAGCAGCTCGCGCAGCGCACGCAGGCCGAGGTCGAGGCGAAGGTCGCGCAGATCGCGCAGGTCGCGCCCGCCGACCCGGCCGACCGGTTGCGCATCGTCTTCCTCTACGTGCGCGGTCAGGCCGGGATCTACTACATGTTCGGCGAGGGCTCGGGCTCCGGTGCGCTCATCGAGGCACTCGGTGGCGTCGACGTCGCGCACGAGATCGGCTGGCGCGGCATGCGCCCCGTCAACGACGAGGGGCTGGTCGCGGCGTCGCCCGACGTCATCCTCATGATGACGGACGGCCTGACCTCCGTCGGCGGCGTCGACGGCCTGCTCGACCGCCTGCCCGCGATCGCCAGCACGCCCGCGGGCGAGCGTCGACGGATCGTCGACATGGCGGGTTCGCAGGTCCTCAGCTTCGGTCCGACCACGGCCGACGTGCTCGACGCCCTCGCGGTCGCGCTGTACGCGCCGGGCCGGCCGTGAGTGCGCCCGCCGTCGTCGCCGCGCCGCAGCGGGGGGCGGCCTGGCGCCGCAGCGCGCTGTTCGTCGGGCTCGCGGTGGCGCTCGTGGCCCTCGCGGTCGTCGCCGCGGGGACGGGCCAGCTGCGCGTGCCGCCGGCCGAGGTGCTCGGCTCGGTGCTGCACCGCCTCGGCCTGGACGTCGGGCCCCTGCCCGCGCACCAGCACGGCGAGCAGGCGCTGTGGACGATCCGCTTCCCGCGCGTCGTCATGGCGATGCTGGTGGGCGCGGCGCTGGCCACCGGCGGTGCCGTGCTGCAGGGCGTCTTCGGCAACCCGCTCGCCGACCCGGGCATCGTCGGGGTGTCCTCCGGTGCCGCCGTCGGCGCGTGCCTCGTCATCGTCACCGGCTGGACGTTCGCCGGGCCGTGGACGATCGCGCTGCTCGCGTTCGTCGGCGGGCTGGCGGCCACGCTGCTGGTGTACCTGACCGCGCGCGGCGGAGGTCGCACCGAGGTCGTCACGCTCGTCCTCACGGGCGTCGCCGTCAATGCCGTCGGCGGTGCCGCGGTCGCGTTCCTGACCTTCCTGGGCGACACGCAGGCGCGCGAGCAGATCGTCTTCTGGCAGCTCGGGAGCCTCAACGGCACGCGCTGGGTGTACGTCGCCGTCGTCGCGCCCCTCGTGCTCGTCGGGCTGGTCGCCGCCGTCCTCATGAGCCACCGCCTCGACCTGCTCGCGCTCGGCGAGCGGCCGGCGCGGCACCTCGGCGTCGACGTCGAGCGGCTGCGCGTCGGGGCCGTGGTCGTGGTCGCGGTCCTCACGGCCGCCGCGGTGGCGTTCTGCGGCGTCATCGGGTTCGTCGGGCTCGTCGTCCCGCACCTCGTCCGCATGCTGGTGGGGCCGTCGCACGCGGTGCTCGTGCCGGCCTCGGCCCTCGGGGGAGCGGTGCTGCTCGTCGGCGCGGACCTCGTCGCGCGCACCGCCGTCCCCTACGCCGACCTGCCCATCGGGATGCTGACGGCGCTCGTCGGCGGGCCGTTCTTCTTCTGGCTGATCCGCCGGACCCGCCGCTCGGCCGGGGGGTGGGCGTGAGCGTCCTGCGCGCCGAGGGCGTCCGCGTCGCGTACGGCGCCCACACGGTGCTCGACGGCGTCGACCTCGAGGTGGCCGCCGGTGAGGTCGTCGCGCTGGTCGGGCCGAACGGGGCCGGCAAGTCGACGCTCCTGTCGGTGCTCGGCGGCGACCCGCGTCCCGACGCGGGGCGCGTCCTGCTCGACGGTGTCGAGCTGCAGGCGCAGGACCTGCGGCGGCTGGCCCGGCGGCGTGCGGTCATGCTGCAGGAGACGCGGCTGTCCTTCCCGTTCCGGGTCGAGGAGGTCGTGCACATGGGTCGGCACCCGTGGCGCGGCACGCCGCAGGAGGACGGCGACGACGCCGTGGTCGCGGCGGCCATGTCGGACGCGGACGTCGTCCACCTGGCGGCCCGCACGTTCCCCACGCTGTCCGGCGGCGAGAAGGCCCGCACGTCGTTCGCCCGCACCCTCGCCCAGCAGGCGCCCGTGCTGCTGCTCGACGAGCCCACGGCCGCGCTGGACGTCCGTCACCAGGAGGCGCTGCTCGCGCGCGTGCGGCACGCGGCGCAGGAGGGTGCCGCCGTCGTCGTCGTGCTGCACGACCTCACGCTCGCCGCGGCGTGGGCCGACCGCGTCGTCGTGCTCGCCGACGGGCGCGTCCGGGCGGACGGCGCACCGGCCGACGTCCTGACGTCGGACCTGCTCTCGGCGGTCTACCAGCACCCGGTCGACGTGTGGCACCGGACGTCGGGCGTGCCCGGCGCGCCCGCCGAGATCGTCGTCCTGCCCGTGCGCGCGCACCGCGACGCCGCGCCCCCCGCCCTCACCCAGGAGACCCCATGACCCCCGTCCTGCGTCGGCCGGCCCTGGCCGCCGCCGTCCTGGCGTCCGCCGCTCTCGTCGCGACGGTCCCTCCCGCGTCGGCCGCGTCCTCGACGGCGTCCGTGACCGTCGACCGCGTCGACGGCCTGCCTGCCGGCGAGCCGACGCCCCTGCAGGTCACGGGATCCGGCTTCCAGGTCGTGACCGGCGGCTTCGGCGGCCTGTACGTGCTGTTCGGGTGGGTCGACGACCCGGCGGGCGGCACGTGGCGGCCCAGCCAGGGCGGTGCGACGGGCACGGACCTGCGTTACGCCGTGGACGACGCGGCGCGCGACAACGCGGGTTACCAGGTCTTCGTCGCGTTCCCCGGGTCGCAGACGGCGGTCGAGGCGAACGGCGGCACCTTCGGCGAGGACGGGTCGTTCAGCGCCACCGTCACCGTGCCGGGTGCCCGGTTCGCCGCACTGGACGCCGCGGGCGGCACGACCGAGATCGACTGCCTGCAGGTCACGTGCGGCGTCCTGACGATCGGCGCGCACGGCGTCGAGAACGCCACCAACGAGACGTTCACCCCCGTGACCTTCGCGACCGACGACGCGCCCGCGACGCCGACGACGGAACCGTCCGCGACCGAGCCGGCCGAGCCCGTGGCGAGCCCGACCGCCGAACCGACGGTCGCCGCCGCGGTGGTGGACGCGGACGCCGACGGCTCCGCCCTGCCGCCGGCGCTCGCTGCCGGGGGCGCGGTGCTCGCCGCGGCCGCCGGTGCCGTGTGGTGGCGTGCGCGACGTCGCGGCTCCGCCGCGTGACCCCCGCGACCTCCCTGACGCCGGCCGGGCCTCGCGCCGCCGGCACCCGCTCGCACGTCCGTCCCCGGAAGAGGAACACGATGTACCCACGAAGGACCGTCCGCGCCGCTCGCGCGGTCACCGGAGCGCTCACCGCGCTCGTCCTGGGCGCCGGAGGCCTCGCCGCCGCCGCGCCCGCGTCGGCCGAGCCGGCGCCCGCGGCGGCGCCTGCGGTGCAGGTGTCGCGCACGGAGCTGCCGGTCGAGGGCGTGACGACGGTGACGGTCGAGGGCACGGGCTTCCTGCCGTCGCTGGCGACCGGTGCGCGTCCGCCGCTGGCGGGTCGTGCGGCCGGTGCGTACGTGGTGTTCGGTGCGTTCCCCGAGGTGTGGCAGCCGTCGGTGGGTGCGTCGTCGGGCGCGCGGAAGGCCGCGGCGACGAGCTGGGCGGTCCCGGCGGACTCGATGGCCACGATCGGTGGTCCGTCCGCGGGTGCGATCGAGCTGCGGGAGGACGGGTCGTTCACCGCGACGCTGCGGGTCGACAAGGCGGAGCTGGACGCGAAGTCGCCGGTGGCCGGTGCGCGGTACGGGATCTACACGTACGCGGGTTCGGGTGCTGCGGTGGCGGCGTACGAGACGTTCACGCCGCTGACGTTCGTCGAGCCGACCCCCGAGCCGACGCCGACCCCGTCGCCCACGGCGACGCCGACCCCCGAACCCACACCGGCCCCGGCCCCGGCGCCTGCGGTGCGGGTGTCGCGCACGGAGCTGCCGGTCGAGGGCGTGACGACGGTGACGGTCGAGGGCACGGGCTTCCTGCCGTCGCTGGCGACCGGTGCGCGTCCGCCGCTGGCGGGTCGTGCGGCCGGTGCGTACGTGGTGTTCGGTGCGTTCCCCGAGGTGTGGCAGCCGTCGGTGGGTGCGTCGTCGGGCGCGCGGAAGGCCGCGGCGACGAGCTGGGCGGTCCCGGCGGACTCGATGGCCACGATCGGTGGTCCGTCCGCGGGTGCGATCGAGCTGCGGGAGGACGGGTCGTTCACCGCGACGCTGCGGGTCGACAAGGCGGAGCTGGACGCGAAGTCGCCGGTGGCCGGTGCGCGGTACGGGATCTACACGTACGCGGGTTCGGGTGCTGCGGTGGCGGCGTACGAGACGTTCACGCCGCTGACGTTCGTCGAGCCGACCCCCGAGCCGACGCCCGAGCCGACCCCGGCGCCCACGCCGACGCCGACACCCACCCCCACCCCGACGCCCACCCCGGAGCAGCCGGTGGGCCCGGCGGTGACGGTCGACCGCGTCCTGCGGACCGACGGCTCGCTCGACCTGACGGTGCGCGGCACGGGCTTCGGCGCGGGCGTCGCGGCGAACGGCCTGTACGTCGCGGTCGGCCCCCGGCTGGGCGACGCGTGGTACCTCGACGCCTCGACGTTCCAGGCCGCGACGTGGGTGAACCCGCGCGTGACGACCGCCGTCGGCGACATGGCACCGCTCGCCGCGGACGGCACCTTCACGGTCCGGTTCACCGGCGTCCGCCCGACCTACGTCAGCGACGGCGTCACGTACGACCACGCCACCACTCCGTTCCACGTCGTCACGATGGCCGCGCACGGCTCGGGCGACCGGTCGCTGGACACGAGCACGCCGCTGTCGTTCGACGGCGTGCCGCAGCTGGCCGCCACGCCGCCGGCGCCGGCTCCGGCTCCGGCTGCGCCCGCGCCGCTGACCGTCGAGGGGCTGACGTCCGGGGCCGTCACCGCGGGCGGTCAGCTGAGCCTCACGGCCGGCGGCTTCCGCCCGGGCGAGACGGGCATCCGGCTGGAGCTGCACTCCACGCCTGTCGTGCTCGCGCGCGGCCTGACCGCCGACGCCTCCGGCGTCGTGACCGTCCAGCTCACGGTTCCTGCGTCGACCCCCGCCGGGCGTCACACGCTCGTGCTCGTCGGTGCGGACCAGACGCTGCGGCAGTCGATCACGGTCACGGCCGCGCAGCCCCGGTGCGTCGCGCGCTCGGTCAGGGGGGCCACCCTGACGTGGGGCGTGCGGGACAGCTTCCGCACGTACGTCGCCGGCCCGGTGGCGCGCGGCTCCATCACGCCCTCCGGCGTGTCCGGCAACGGGCCGTGGACGTGGTCCGGCGGCACCGGCCGCTTCAACGCCGACGGCCCGGCGGGCGCTGCCGCGTGGTCCGGACGCGTCGCGTTCTCGGGTCACGACGGCGCCCTGGCGCTGACGATCGCCGACCCGCGGGTGCAGGTCACCAGTGCCACGTCGGCCGTGCTCACCGCCACGGTCACCAACGGTGACGGCACGTCGCGCGTGACCCTCGCGACGCTCGCGCTGTCCGCGGGGCAGCGGACCGTGGGCGACGGCCGGGTGGCGTACAGCGGCGTCCCGGCGACGCTCACGGCCGCCGGCGCGACGGGCTTCGCGGGCTTCTACACGGCCGGCGAGGCGCTCGACCCGGTGTCGTTCACGTTGCCGCTCGGCGGGCAGGTGGAGTGCGACGCGAGCACGGGGCTCGCGACGACCGGATCCGACGCGCTGTCGGGCGTCGGTGCGTCGGCGGCGTTCGTGCTGCTCGGGGCTCTCATGGTCGGTGTCGCGCGACGGCGCCGGGAGACCACCACCGCCTGACGTCAGCACGACGGACGGGGGTGGCGCCGCTCGGTGCCGCCCCGTCCGTCGACCCCCGCGGACGCGAGGACCCCGGCGCACCGAGCGCGCCGGGGTCCTGCGGACGTCGGGGTCAGGCGACGTGCGCCGCGGCGAGGTCGACGAACACCGCCCGGTTGAGCCGGAACGCGACGCGCGCCTCCTCGACCACCTCGTCCCGCTGCGCCGGTGTGAGGTCGAGTGCGTCGAGGCGCTCGCGGTAGACGTCCTTGAACGGCTTGAGCTTGTGGATCTGCGGGAAGTCGTAGAACGACACGCCCGCGCCGCTCAGGCCGTGGTGGCGCTCGATCATGCGCTTGAGGATCTGCCCGCCCGACAGGTCGCCGAGGTACCGCGTGTACGCGTGGGCGGCGTAGCGGGGCAGGTCGTCGCCGACCGCCTCGAGCCGTGCGACGTACTCCGCGGTCGCGGGAAGCACCCGCACCTGCGTGCGCCAGTCGTCGCCGAGCAGGTGGGCGAGGTCCGCCTCGATCGCGGGGACGCGCACGAGCTCGGGGAACACCAGCCCGCCGTCGGCGCCTGCCGCGCCGAGGCGGTCACCGGCGGCCTCGAGGGCGGTGTACACCGCGTGCTGCTGCGCGGCGAGGTCGACGTAGCCCGCGAGCGGCAGCGTGCCGCCGACGAGGTGCTCGACGAAGTCGGAGCGCTCGGCCGCCTCGTGGTCCGCCCGCGTGCCGTCGCGCAGCGCGGCCGACAGCGGGGGAGCCGGGTCGAGGACCAGGTCGGGGGTCGGTGCGGTCATGACGTGGGGCTCCCGGGGTACTGCGCGCGACGGCGGCGAGTGTTGCTGACGATCTGTCAGGACCCCACCGTAGATCAGGTGAGCCTGTCCTAACAAGGCCGCTCGTCCAGGACGTCCGCGCCCGTAGCCCGGACGGCCGCCACGGCGCGCGGTCACCCCCTCTATCCTGGGCGGCGACCGAGGCGCGGCCCTGTGCGGCGTCCCGGACCGACGACCCACCCGGCGGCCCCGTCGACCGCCCCGCTCGGAAGGCACCTGCGTGGCCCTCACCCCCGGCACCCACCCGCCCCTGCGCGTCGCCGTCCTCGGCTGCGGCGTCGTCGGGACGGAGGTCGTGCGCCGCCTGGTGACGGAGAGCGACGAGCTCGCCGCGCGCGTCGGTGCACGGCTCGAGCTGGTCGGCGTGGCCGTCCGGTCGCTGGACGCCGAGCGTGACCCGGTCGTGGACCGCGCCCTGCTCACCACGGACGCCGAGTCGCTCGTCGCCCGCGCCGACGTGGTCGTCGAGCTCATGGGAGGCATCGAGCCCGCCCGCACGCTGGTGCTGCGGGCGATCGAGCACGGCGCGTCCGTCGTCACGGCGAACAAGGCGCTGCTGGCCCAGGACGGCCCCGCGCTGTACGACGCGGCCGACGCCGCCGGCACCGACCTCTACTTCGAGGCCGCCGTCGCCGGTGCGATCCCCATCGTGCGGCCGGTCCGCGAGTCGCTCGCGGGCGACACCGTGCAGCGCGTGCTCGGCATCGTCAACGGCACCACCAACTACGTGCTGGACTCGATGACCACCGAGGGACTCGGGCTCGACCAGGCCGTCAAGGAGGCCCAGGTCCTCGGCTACGCCGAGGCGGACCCCACGGCCGACGTCGAGGGCTACGACGCCGCGGCGAAGGCCGCGATCCTCGCGTCGCTCGCGTTCCACACGCGCGTCGCGCTGGCCGACGTCGACCGGGTCGGCATCACGGGGCTGACCGCCGCCGACGTCACGTGGGCCGAGCGCACCGGGCACGTGCTCAAGCTGCTCGCGGTCGCGGAGCGCGCTCGCGCCGCCGACGGCACCGAGGGCGTGCTCGTGCGCGTCCAGCCCACGCTCGTGCCGTCCGACCACCCGCTCGCGGGGGTGCGTGGGGCCTTCAACGCGGTGTTCGTCGAGGCGGAGGCCGCGGGCGAGCTCATGTTCTACGGGCGCGGCGCGGGCGGGGCGCCGACGGCGTCGGCCGTCCTCGGCGACCTGGTCTCGGTGGCGCGTCACCGCGTGCTGGGCGGCAAGGGTCCGGTCGAGTCGTCCCACGCGGACCTGCCCGTCCTCGACGGCGGCGAGGCGCGCTCGCGCTACCAGGTGCGCCTCGAGGTCGACGACCGTCCCGGCGTGCTCGCACGCGTGGCGGCCGAGCTCGCCGCGCAGGACGTGTCGATCGAGTCCGTGCGCCAGACGCTGCAGGGCACGGGCGACGACGTGTCGGCCACCCTCGTCATCACCACCCACACCGCTCCCGAGCGTGCCGTGCGTGCGACCGTGGACGCGGTCGCCGCGCTCGACGTCGTGCGCGGCGTCGTGTCCGTGCTGCCGGTGCTCTGAACCCCACCCCACCCACGCGAGGAACCTCACCCCCATGGCCCACCAGTGGCGCGGCGTCATCGCCGAGTACGCCGACCGTCTGCCCGCCCACGTCACCGAGCGCGTCGTCACGCTGGGGGAGGGCGGCACGCCGCTCGTGCACGCCCCCGTGCTGTCGCAGCGCACGGGCGCCGACGTGCACGTCAAGGTCGAGGGCATGAACCCGACCGGCTCCTTCAAGGACCGCGGGATGACGACGGCCATCTCCGCGGCCGCCGCGCGCGGCGCCAAGGTCGTGGTGTGCGCGTCGACGGGCAACACGTCCGCCTCGGCGGCGGCCTACGCCACCCGCGCCGGCATGGTCTGCGCGGTGCTCGTGCCGGACGGCAAGATCGCGATGGGCAAGCTCAGCCAGGCGATCGCGCACGGCGCGCGCCTGCTGCAGGTCGACGGCAACTTCGACGACTGCCTGATCGCTGCGCGCAAGCTCGCCGAGGCGTACCCCGTCGAGCTGGTGAACTCGGTCAACCCCGACCGCATCGAGGGTCAGAAGACGGCGGCGTTCGAGATCGTCGACGCGCTGGGTGACGCCCCGGACATCCACTGCCTGCCCGTCGGCAACGCGGGCAACATCACGGCGTACTGGAAGGGCTACCGCGAGTACGCGGGACTCGACGCCGGCGAGGGCATGCCTGCCCTGGCCACGCACACGCCGGTGATGTGGGGCTTCCAGGCCGCGGGTGCCGCGCCCATCGTGCTCGGCCACCCGGTGGACTCCCCGGAGACCATCGCGACCGCCATCCGCATCGGCAACCCCGCGTCCTGGCAGCAGGCGGAGGAGGCGCGGGACGTCTCCGGCGGCGTCATCGAGTCGGTGACCGACGAGCAGATCCTCGCCGCGCACCGCGTGCTGTCCGCCGAGGTCGGGGTCTTCGTCGAGCCCGCGTCGGCCGCGGGCGTCGCCGGGCTGCTGGCGCGGGCCGAGCGCGGCCTGGTCCCTGCGGGTGCACGCATCGTCGTGACGGTGACGGGCCACGGCCTCAAGGACCCGCAGTGGGCGCTGCGCACGGCGGACGGCAGCGAGGTGCAGCCGCAGCGCCTGTCGACCGACGTGGTGTCCATCGCCGACGCGCTCGGCCTGGGCTGAGACGTGCGTCTGCGCACCGCGCACGTCCGGGTCCGCGTCCCGGCGACGTCCGCCAACCTCGGCCCCGGCTTCGACGCGCTCGGCCTGGCCCTGGGCCTGCACGACGAGCTCGAGGTGCGTGCGCTCGGCACGGCCGACGTGCGCGTCGAGGTGGAGGGCGAGGGGGCCGGGACCGTCCCCGACGACGAGACGCACCTCGTCGTGCGTGCGCTGCGCGTCGCGCTCGACCACGTCGGCGCACCGCAGACCGGGCTGCACCTGGTGTGCCGCAACCGGGTGCCGCACGGACGAGGTCTGGGGTCGTCGGCCGCCGCGGTCGTCGCGGGGATCCTGGCCGCCCGTGGCCTGGTCGCCGAGCCCGAGGCGCTCGACGACGGCGTGGCGCTCGCGCTCGCGACGCAGCTCGAGGGGCACCCGGACAACGCCGCCCCGGCGCTGCTCGGCGGGCTGACCGTCGCGTGGACCGAGGACCCGAGCACCGCCCCGGGGGCAGTGTCGGACCCCGGCGCGGTGCGCGCCGCGAGGCTCGCCGTGCACGGCGACGTCCAGCCGATCGCGATCGTCCCGCCGGGTCACCTCTCGACGCGCGCAGCCCGTGGCGTGCTGCCCGAGCAGGTGCCGCACGTCGACGCGGCATGGCAGGCAGGGCGGGCCGCCCTGCTGGTCGAGGCGCTCGGCCGTCGACCCGACCTGCTCCTGGCCGCCACGGGTGACCGGCTGCACCAGGGGTACCGCCGCGAGGTCATGCCGGCCTCGCTCGCGCTCGTCGAGGCGCTGCGCGCCCGTGGCGTCGCAGCCGTCGTCTCGGGCGCCGGCCCGACCGTGCTCGTGCTGGCGCGCCGGCTTCCCGGTGGTGGCAGCGACGCGGACGAGGCGATCGCCGAGGCGTTCGGGGGCGTCATGGCCGGTTGGCGGGTGCTGCCGCTGCAGGTGGACACCGCGGGCGGGTCGGTCACCGCGATGCTCGACTGACCCTTCCTCGACGGCCGACGGGTGAACCCCCGCAGGACGCCGCGGCGCCGGATGTCGCAATGCTAGGCTGGGCCGCGTTCCCCGGACCTCGTCCTCCGGCCCCCTGCGGATCCGGCTGTTGATCCGCCGGTGGACCCCACCACGGTCCCCGGCTCCCCGACCATCTCCTGGATCCTGCCGGACGGTCAGCCGAGTCGACGACGAGGGGAACACCCCGCCAGCGCATGCAGACGTCGTCGTACGCGACGCGCGTGGCACCACTCCGCCTGGTCATGCCGAGCGGCCGCAGGCCCCCGCCCGGGTGGACCGGGTGGGCCCCGACGAGGGGGAAGGATCCTTCGTGACAGACACCATCGACGCCGCCACGGCCACCACGGGCGGCTCGGGCTCGGGCAGCATCTCCGCGATGCGGCTCCCCGAGCTGCAGGCACTCGCCTCGCAGCTCGGCGTGAAGGGCACGAGCAAGATGCGCAAGGGTGACCTGGTGCAGGCGATCTCCGCCGCGCGCTCCGGTGAGCGCCCGCAGGCCCTCGAGGCGCGCGCGACCACGCGCCGTGCGCAGGCCGTGGTGGAGGAGCACCCCGCGACGACCGCGTCGGTCGAGGACTCCCCGACGGAGCGTCCGGCGCGCAGCCGGCAGCGCTCGGGCGGCCGCGACGCGCTCGCCGGCCTCGAGGCCGCGCTGGACGCGCGCCTCGCGCCCCCCGAGCAGCGCGACGACCGCGCCGCGCGCGCCGCGGAGGCGGTCGGCACGGTCACGGGCGAGCGCCGCTCGCGCCGTGCGGGCCGTGGTGCCGGGGCGCCCGCGGCGCCCGAGGTCGCGCAGCCGGTCGACGAGCCCGGCGAGCGTCAGGACGACGACCGCCAGCAGAGCGCGCGTCAGGGTGGGCGCCAGCAGGGCGACCGGCAGCAGGGCGACCGCCAGCAGGCGGAGCGCGGCGGCGAGCGTCAGCAGGGTGAGCACCGCCCGGCAGGCCAGGCAGCAGGCGGCCCGGCGGCGCAGCCCGCGCAGGGCGCCAACGACCGGCTGGACGACGACGAGCGGGGCGGTCGTCGCCGTCGCTCGCGCGACCGCTTCCGCGACCGGGACCGGGACCGCAAGCGCGGCCGCACCCGCACCGGCCAGGGCGACCTGGCAGGCCTCGACGAGGTCGAGGTGACCGAGGACGACATCCTGCTCCCCGTCGCCGGCATCCTCGACGTGCTCGACTCGTACGCGTTCGTGCGGACCACCGGGTACCTGCCGGGGCCGAACGACGTCTACGTGTCGCTCAACCAGGTCAAGAAGAACGGCCTGCGTCGGGGCGACGCGATCACGGGCGCCGTCCGCCAGCCCCGCGAGGGCGAGCAGCCGCCCAGCGGCAACCGGCCCAACAAGTTCAACGCGCTGGTCCGGCTCGACTCGGTCAACGGTCTGCAGCCCGACGAGGCGCGCGAGCGTCCCGACTTCGCCAAGCTGACGCCGCTGTACCCGCAGGACCGGCTGCGCCTCGAGACCGAGCCCGGTCGCCTCACGCCGCGCGTGATCGACATCGTCGCGCCCATCGGCAAGGGCCAGCGCGGCCTCATCGTCGCGCCGCCCAAGGCGGGCAAGACGATCATCATGCAGCAGATCGCCAACGCGATCACGACGAACAACCCTGAGGTCCACCTCATGGTCGTGCTCGTCGACGAGCGGCCCGAAGAGGTCACCGACATGGAGCGGACCGTGAAGGGCGAGGTCATCGCCTCGACCTTCGACCGTCCCGCGTCCGACCACACGATCGTCGCGGAGCTCGCGATCGAGCGGGCCAAGCGTCTGGTCGAGCTCGGCCAGGACGTCGTCGTGCTGCTCGACTCGCTGACCCGGCTGTCGCGCGCCTACAACCTGGCGGCGCCGGCCTCGGGCCGGATCCTGTCCGGTGGTGTGGACGCCTCGGCGCTCTACCCGCCCAAGCGCTTCTTCGGCGCCGCGCGCAACATCGAGAACGGCGGCTCCCTGACGATCCTCGCCTCGGCCCTGGTCGAGACGGGCTCGAAGATGGACGAGGTCATCTTCGAGGAGTTCAAGGGCACCGGGAACATGGAGCTGCGCCTGTCGCGCTCGCTCGCGGACAAGCGCATCTTCCCGGCGGTGGACGTCAACGCGTCCGGCACCCGCCGCGAGGAGGTGCTCATGAGCAACGACGAGCTGAAGATCGTCTACAAGCTGCGGCGCGTGCTCGGCGGGCTCGACCAGCAGCAGGCCATCGAGCTGCTGCTGGGCAAGCTGCGCGAGACCAAGTCGAACGTGGAGTTCCTGCTGCAGGTGCAGAAGACCACGCCGGGCCACAACGGCCCCGCCCTCGAGGAGGGTGTCGGCAAGGTCGTCTGAGCCGACCGGACGCCTCGACGGCCCCGTACCCGCCCAGGGTGGGGGGCCGTCGGCGTCCGTGCCCTTGTCGGCCGTGCGTCGCCCTCCCTACGATCGCAGGCACCCCCACGCCCGTCCGCGGCGCGACCCCGACGTCGCCGCTCCGGCCCGCCGGCGACCGTCGGCACGGCGAGAGGACTGCCATGACGACGACGGCGACACCTGATCACGGCGCGGCGGGGGAACGTGCATCCGCTGCACCCGTCCGCACGCGCGCGGCGGTCCTGACGAGCCCTCGCGGGGCGTTCGAGGTCCGGGAGGTCGACCTCGCGGCGCCGCGCGACGACGAGATCCTCGTGCGGGTCGTCGCGACCGGTGTCTGCCACACCGACGTCGCGGTGTGGGGCGGCGGCGTCCCGTTCCCGCTCCCCGGGGTGATCGGGCACGAGGGGGCGGGCGTCGTGGAGAGCGTGGGCAGCCGCGTGACCGACGTCAGCGCAGGCGACCAGGTTCTCATCAGCTTCTCGTCGTGCGGCGACTGCGACGCGTGCCACGAGGACCACCCCGCCTACTGCGCGACGTGGCTCACACGCAACGTGCTGGGCGGCGCACGCCCCGACGGGACGAGCCCGCTGCACGCCGACGGGGTGCCGCTCGGTGCCCACTTCTTCGGGCAGTCGTCGTTCGCCGGGCACGTCGTCGTGGCGGCGCGTCATGTCGTGGTCGTCGGCCCGGGCGTGGACCTGACGCTGCTGGCACCGCTCGGCTGCGGCGTGATGACCGGCTTCGGGTCGGTGTGGAACGTGCTGGACCCGCAGCCGGGTGCGCGGCTGGCGGTCCTCGGCGCCGGTGCGGTCGGGCTGTCGGCCGTCGTCGCGGCGGCGGCGCGCGAGCCGGACGTGCTCGTCGCGGTCGACCTGGTGCCCGAGCGCCTCGACCTGGCTCTCGAGCTCGGGGCGACGCACGCGCTGCACGGCGGCGCGGACGACCTCCGTGAGCGGCTCGCCGAGATCACCGGCGGGCGCGGCCTGACCGGGGCGTTCGACACCACGGGTGACCCGAACGTCGCGCGCACGGCGCTCGACGCGCTGGCGCTGCGCGGCGAGCTGGTCGTGTGCGGCGCCCCGCCGCCCGGCACGGAGATCCCCGTCGACATCCAGCCGATGCTCGGGGGCAGGGTGCTCCGGGGGGTGACGATGGGTGACGCCGACCCCCGTCGCCTGCTGCCGCAGATCGTCGCCCTCGTCGAGGACGGCACGCTGCCCCTCGACCGGCTCGTGCGTCGCTACGCGCTGAGGGACCTCGACCGGGCGTTCGACGACATGCTCCACGGCCGCACCGTCAAGCCGGTCGTCCTGCCCTGACCGGTCGTCCTCCGCCCGCAGGAGGGGGAAGGCCCTGCCCGCCGTGGACCCGAGCCTCTATGCTCCGACCGGACATCTCGGGCGAAGGGGACGCACGGCCATGTGCCCAGCACGGCATCACCGCCCTCCGGAGGCGACGACATGAGCGCGACCGAGGTCGACCGCGCCTTCCAGGTGGACCTGCGCGGCGTCGTCGACCTGCTGGCCCGGCACCTCTACTCGGGCCCGCACCTCTACCTGCGCGAGCTGCTGCAGAACGCCGTCGACGCGATCACCGCGCGGCGTGCCGTTGACCCGGGAGCGCCCGCCACGGTGCGTGTGCGCCCGCTCGAGGACGGCGGCCTCGAGGTCGTCGACACCGGCATCGGGCTCACCGTGGACGAGGCGCGCGACCTGCTGGCGACGATCGGGCGCTCGTCGAAGCGCGACGAGCACCTCGGCTCCGGGCGCCCCGAGTTCCTCGGCCAGTTCGGCATCGGTCTGCTCGCAGCCTTCATGGTGGCCGAGGAGATCGACGTCGTCTCCCGGTCGGCGGTCGACCCGAAGGCCCCGGCGGTCCGCTGGCGCGGGTCCGACGACGGGCGGTTCTCCGTCGCGCCGTGCCACGACGACGTCGCACCGGGGACCACCGTGCGGCTGCGCCCCCGCGCGGACGCGGACCACTGGTTCACGGAGGGCTCGGTGGTCGCGCTCGCCGAGGAGTACGGCGGTCTGCTGCCCGTCGACGTCGCCGTGGAGGTGCGGCTCGAACCTCCGGGGTCGCGGTCGGCCGACGGCACGACCGCCGACCGCCCGACGGCGTGGCGGCGCACGAGCGCGCGGCACCTGCCGTGGCGGACGTCCGGCGACGAGGCGTCCCGCACCCGGGCGCTCGCGGACTACTGCGAACGCGTCTTCGGGCTGCGCCCTCTCGCGCACATCGACCTGCGGGTGCCGTTGGCCGGCGTCGAGGGCGTGGCCTTCGTGATGCCGGTGCCGGTCGCGCAGGGCACCTCCGTCCGGCACCGCGTCTACCTCAAGCGGATGCTGCTGGGCTCGCGCGTCGACGGGTTGCTGCCCGACTGGGCGGTCTTCGTGCGGTGCGTCGTCGACGCCCGTGCGCTGCGGCCCACGGCCTCGCGGGAGGCGCTCTACGAGGACGAGGTCCTCATGGCCACCCGCGAGGCGCTCGGTGCGGCGGTCCGGGACTGGACGCTGCAGACCCTGCGGTCGTGGTCGCCCCTGACGGACGACTTCGTCGCCGCCCACGACCTCGCGCTGCGCGCCCTGGCCACCAGCGACCAGGAGATGCTCGAGCTGGTCGCGCAGGTGCTGCCGTACGAGACGACGGACGGCACGCGCACGCTCGAGGAGGTGCGTGCCGAGCACGGCCGCGTGCTGTACGCGCCCACGCTCCAGGAGTACCGGCGGGTCGCCGCCGTGGCCCGCGCGGAGGGGCTCGCCGTCGTCAACGCGGGGTACGTCTACGACGCGGACGTCATGGCGCGGCTGGCGGCGCGACCGGGGTGGGACGTGCAGGTGCTCGGTCGGGACGACGTGCAGGGTGTGCTGTCGCCCCCGCCACCCGAGCTGCTGGTGTGGTGGTCGGGCGTCGAGCGGGACGCCGAACGCGTGCTCGCGCCCCTGGAGTGCGCGCCGCTGCTGCGGACGTTCGGGCCCGCCTCCCTGCCGGCGCTGCTCCTCGACGGCGCCGACGCGCGGTTCGAGCGGCTGCGACGCCGGCTCGTGGAGGAGCGGCGGGACGTCTGGGCCGAGGTCCTCGCGAGTCTCGACGACGTGGCGCCCCCAGCGGATCGGATGCTGGTCCTCAACGGTGACAACGCCGTCGTGCGGGCGCTCGCGGACGCGCCACCGGGACCGGTGCGGGACGCCGGGCTGCGGGCGCTCTACGTGCAGGCGACGCTCCAGGCGGGGGAGCCGCTGCGTGCGCGGGACGCGGAGCTCATGACGGCGACGCTCGAGGTGCTCCTCCGCGCGGGTCTCGCAGCGGGCTCCCAGCCGCAGGGCGGCATGCCGTGACGGAACGGGCGGCTCAGGCCCTGGCCGAGATCACGGCGCTGCGCCGGCAGCGGCGCGGCGTCGCGCAGACCGCCGCGCTCGAGGAGGTCGTCGCCCGCCTCGAGGCGGAGGGCCCCGCCGAGGCCCTCGCGTCCGCGTACGCCGGCGTGGTCGAGTCGATCGCCCTGCGTGATCCGTTCGAGCTCGCGTTCGTGCAGTTCACGAGGGCTGTTCGGTGGGCGGACGACCACCCGGACCTCCTGCGTGACGAGGACGTGCGCGAGCTGCTCTGGATGCACAAGTGGATGGCTGCGGACCTGATCGACCTGCCGTCCTCCCCGCGCGAGCAGATCGAGCAGGTGCTGCGTGACATGGAGCGCCGGTGCGCCGAGTCGGGTCGCCCTGCGACGTCGGTGCGGCTGATCGAGTACCTGTGGGACTGGCACGCGGGTCGTCCGGGCGCCGAGGAGTCGTACGAGCGGTGGCTGGCGAGCCCTCGTGACGATCTCGCCGACTGCGGTTGCTACGAGGCGGGGAGGCGTGCTCGGCACCTGTGGGAGTCGGGCCGCCCGGTCGAGTCGATCGCTGTGGCGGAGCCCGTCGTCGGCTACCGGCTCACCTGCCGCGGGCAGCCGGACGACCTCCTGGCGACGCTGCAGCTGGCCTACCTCGACGTGGGCAGGTACGACGACGCGGCCAGGGCGCACCACCGTGCGCGCGCCGCTGCACGGGCGGCCGGCACCGAGCTGCGATCGCCCCGGCACCTGCTCTTCTACACCCGCGCGGGCCACCTCGACGACGGGCTGGCGCTGCTGGTCCGGACGCAGGAGCAGCTGGTGTCGACCAGGCCCAGCGTCCGGCTCGGCCATCTGCAGTACGCGGCGGCGCTCACGGCGAACCTGCGCCTGCGTGACCCGGCGACGCCGGTGCGGCTCGACGTCGCACCGGTCGGCGACGTCGCGGAGCTCGACGACTGGGTCGTCGCCGCCGCGCGTGAGCTCGGTGACCGGTTCGACGCGCGTGACGGGACCGACGGCCAGCGGCGCTTCCTGGCCCGGTGCCTCGCGATCAGGCCAGTCGCCTGGCGGGTCGACCTGTCGCAACCGGCCTGGGCCGGCCCGGCGCCCGAGCCCCGGCCGGCTGCGGCGGGGGACGAGGCCGGCGAGCCGGAGCACGTGCTCGCGTCGCGGCGCGGTGACGCGGCCGTGGCTGCGGGGGACCTCGACGGTGCCGCGGCGGAGTACTACTCGGCGGCGGACCTCGCCCGGGACGACGGGCTGCTGGTCGACGCGGGCCTCGCGCTCGCACGCGCTGCGCGCTGCGTGCACCTGGGGCCCGACCAGCACGAGGCGGAAGAGGTCTACGACGAGGCGGTCGCGCTGCTGCGTGCGGGCGGTGCGGGGTTCAGGACGCTGCTCGAGGTCGTCCTCGCGTGGGTCCCGACGGCGCTCGCGGCCGGCCGCGACCCGGCGGTGAAGGACGAGCTGGACCGTCTGGAGCGGGAGGCCCCGGGGCTCGCCGACAGGGGGCGACCGAGCGCCACGATCGAGGAGCGGGCGGCGGCGCTGCGGGCCCTCGCGTCCGACGGCCGCTGAGTGCGGCGGGAAGGTTTTTCGGGCCGCCACGGTTCTGGCACAATGGTCTGTCGGTCTGCGGTTCACCGGCGCGGTACGCGCGTCCGGACCCGGAGACGAAACCCAAGGAGAACTCCCGTGAAGTCTGGCATCCACCCGGAGTACGTGGTCACCGAGGTCACGTGCACCTGCGGCAGCACGTTCGTCACCCGCTCGACGGTGGCGGACGGCAAGATCCACGCCGACGTCTGCAGCGCCTGCCACCCGTTCTACACCGGCAAGCAGAAGATCCTCGACACCGGCGGCCGTGTGGCCCGCTTCGAGGCGCGCTACGGCAAGAAGACGGCGAACTAGCTCCTCCACAGCGCCGGTGCAGCCGGCGGACGACGGCCCTCCATGGTCGTGTCCGCCCGCGCACCGGCGCTGTCGCTGTGTGCGGCCGTCGGTCGCACGGGTCGTTGACCAGTGGGAGGACAGGACGTGGAGCATCTCGACGCCGTCGAGGCGATGCTCGTGGAGCACGCGGAGATCGAGCGTGACCTCTCCGACCCGGCCGTCCACGCGGACCCCGCGCGGGCACGTCGGCTGGGGAGGCGCTACGCGGAGCTCGGGCGCGTCGTGCAGGCCTACCGCCAGTGGCGCGCGGCCGCGGAGGACGCGCAGGCGGCCGCCGAGCTGGCTGCCGAGGACGAGGCCTTCGCCGTCGAGGTGCCCGCGCTCCAGGAGGCCGCCGCCACCGCCGCCGCGCGGCTGCACCGCGTGCTGGTCCCGCGCGACCCGGACGACGCCCGCGACGTGATCCTCGAGATCAAGGCGGGGGAGGGCGGCGAGGAGTCCGCCCTGTTCGCGGGCGACCTGCTGCGCATGTACACCCGCTACGCCGAGCGGCAGGGGTGGAGCGTGCAGGTCCTCGACGCGACGCCGTCCGACCTCGGCGGCGTCAAGGACGCGCAGGTGGCGGTCAAGGCCCGCACCGCCGGCCCGCCGGAGGACGGCGTCTGGGCGCACCTGAAGTACGAGGGCGGCGTGCACCGCGTGCAGCGGGTGCCCGTCACCGAGTCGCAGGGCCGGATCCACACGTCGGCGGCCGGCGTCATGGTGTTCCCCGAGGCGGACGACGACGGTGACGTCGACATCGACCCGAACGACCTGCGCATCGACGTGTACCGCTCGTCCGGGCCGGGCGGGCAGTCCGTCAACACGACGGACTCGGCGGTGCGGATCACGCACGTGCCGACCGGCATCGTGGTGTCGATGCAGAACGAGAAGTCGCAGCTGCAGAACCGTGAGCAGGCGATGCGCGTGCTGCGGGCCCGGCTGCTCGCCGCCCGCCAGGAGGAGGCTGCCGCCGCCGCGAGCGAGGCACGCCGCTCGCAGGTGCGCACGGTGGACCGTTCCGAGCGGATCCGGACGTACAACTTCCCGGAGAACCGGATCGCCGACCACCGCACCGGGTACAAGGCGTACAACCTCGACCAGGTGCTCGACGGGGACCTCGGGCCGGTCATCGCGTCCGCCGTCGAGGCCGACGACGCGGCGCGGCTGGCCGCGGCCGGCGGGGGGCCCGCATGAGCGGCGCCGCGACCGCGCGTGACGCGGGCCCGGGCCTGCGCGCGTACGTCGAGGGGGCCGCGACGGTGCTGGCCGAGGCGGGCGTGCCGTCCCCGCGGCACGACGCGATCGCCCTCGCCGCGCACGCGCTGGGGCTGGCCCGCGTCGAGCTGGTCCTGCCGCCGCCGCTGCCCGAGGGCTTCGCGGCCACGTACGCCGGGCTGGTCGAGCGGCGCCGGCGGCGCGAGCCGCTGCAGCACATCGTCGGGCACACGGTCTTCCGGTTCCTCACCCTGCGCGTGGAGCCCGGCGTGTTCGTGCCGCGTCCCGAGACCGAGACGGTCGCGCAGCTGGCGATCGACGAGGCCGCGGCCCTCGCCGCCTCCGGTGGGCGGCCGCTGGTCGTCGACCTGTGCACCGGCACGGGGGCGATCGCGGCCTCCGTGGACACCGAGGTGCCCGCGAGTCGCGTCGTGGCCGTCGACCTGTCCGACGCGGCGGTCGGGCTGGCCCGCGCCAACGCGGCGGCCGTCGCCGGCCCCGACCTGCGGGTGGTGCAGGGCGACGTCCGCGATCCCGCGCTCCTCGCGGAGCTCGACGGCACCGTCGACGTCGTGGTGTCGAACCCGCCCTACATCCCGCCGGACGCCGTGCCCCTCGACCCCGAGGTCCGTGACCACGACCCGGACGTCGCGCTGTACGGCGGCGGGGCCGACGGCCTCGACGTGCCGCGCGCGGTCGTCGCCGCCGCCGCGCGCCTGCTCGCCCCCGGCGGTCTGCTCGTGATGGAGCACGCGGAGGTGCAGGGCGCCACTGCACGCGCCGCAGCCGCTGCGACCGGGGCGTTCGTCGACGTGCGTACCGTGCCGGACCTGACGGGCCGCCCCCGCACCCTCGTGGCACGGCGGGTCGCACCGGCGGTCGTGGGAGACTCGCCCGCGTGAGCCTCATCCGGATCAAGGACGCGACCGACCCCGCGACCTGGGGCCCCGCGATCGACGAGGCGGTCAACGCCGTCGGTCGCGGCGAGCTGGTCGTGCTGCCCACGGACACCGTGTACGGGATCGGTGCCGACGCGTTCGACCCGCGTGCCGTGCAGCGCCTCCTCGACGCCAAGGGGCGTGGCCGCCAGATGCCGCCGCCCGTCCTCATCCCCGACGTCCGCACGCTCGACGGGCTCGCCACGGACGTGCCCGACACCGTGCGGGCGCTGGCCGAGGCCTTCTGGCCCGGTGGTCTGACGGTCATCCTGCGGGCGCAGCCGTCGCTCGCGTGGGACCTGGGGGAGACCCACGGCACCGTCGCGCTGCGCATGCCGGACCACCCTGCCGCCCTCGCGCTGCTGCGGCGCACCGGGCCCCTCGCGGTGTCGAGCGCCAACCTCACCGGCCGGCCCGCCGCGACGACGGCGACCGAGGCGTACGACCAGCTCGGCGACCGCGTCGCGGTGCTCCTCGACGCCGGTGCGGCACCCGGGGGTGTCGCCTCGACCATCGTCGACGCCACGGGGCCGGCGCTGCGCGTCGTGCGGCTGGGTGCGATCGACCTCGCGGCGCTCGCGGCCGTGGCACCGGTCATGGCACCGCCCGCGCCCGGCCCCGACGAGGGTCGGCCGGAGGCTCCTGCGTCGTGAGGACCTACCTTCTCGTCGCCGTCATCGCAGCGGTCGTCACCTACCTGACGACGCCGCTGGCGCGGTGGTGCGCGCTGCGCTGGGGTGCCATCACGGCGGTGCGGGACCGCGACGTCCACGCGGTCCCGACGCCCCGCCTCGGTGGCATGGCGATGTTCGCCGGTCTGCTCGTGGCGCTCCTGATGGCGTCCCAGCTGCCGTTCCTCGCACCGGTGTACGCCAACCCGCGGCCGATCTTCGGCATCGTCGGGGGCGCCGCCCTGGTGTGCGCGCTCGGCGTCGCCGACGACATCTGGGACCTCGACTGGCTCACCAAGCTCATGGGGCAGGTGCTCGCGGCGGGCTTCCTCGCGTGGCAGGGCGTGCTGCTGTACCAGCTGCCCATCGGCGGCGTCCTCAGCGGCTCGTCGCGCACGGCCGTCTTCGTCACGGTGGTGTCCGTCGTCGTGGCCATGAACGCCGTGAACTTCGTCGACGGGCTCGACGGGCTGGCCGCGGGTGTCCTCGCGATCGGGGGGGCCGCGTTCTTCGTGTACGCGTACCTGCTCACGGTCGACACGAGCGCCAACGACTACTCCAACCTGGCCACCCTCGTCGTCGGCGTGCTGGTGGGGACGTGCGTGGGGTTCCTGCCGCACAACCTCTATCCGGCGCGCATCTTCATGGGCGACTCGGGCTCGATGCTCCTCGGGTTCGTCATGGCGGCCGCGGCGATCGTCGTGACGGGGCAGATCGACTACCTGGCCGTCGTCGAGCGCGTGCGGTTCCCGGCGTACGTGCCGATCCTGCTGCCGGTCGCCGTCCTGGTGCTCCCGCTGCTGGACATGGGCATGGCGATCGTGCGACGGCTGCTGACGGGCAAGAGCCCCTTCCACGCGGACCGGCTGCACCTGCACCACCGGCTGCTGGCGCTCGGTCACAGCCACCGCCGTGCCGTGCTCATCATGTACGTGTGGACGGCGGTCCTGGCGTTCGGCGTCGCGGCGCTCGCCGTCCTGTCCACCACGACGGTCCTCATCGCCACCGGCGTGGGCCTGCTCGTCGCGACCGCACTGACCCTCGGCCCGCTGCGCGGGCGCCCCCCCAAGCCCGTGGAGGCCACCCCATGACGACGGACCCCGCTCCCGATCCTGCTGCCCGCGCCGCCGAGCCCGACCCGACCGCGGCGGTGTTCCGCCGTGCACTGCGCGACACCGCCGTCCTCCTCGGTGCCCTGGCGGTGCTGGGTATCGGTCTCGGGGCCCTCGTCGCCGGCGTGCCGGGCGTGTGGGGCGCGCTCATCGGCGTGGGCCTCGCGCTGGTGTTCTCCGGGACCACGGTGGTCGCGATGCTGCGCACGCTGCACTCGCCGCCGCACACGATGGCGGCGGTCGTCATGGGCACCTGGCTCGCCAAGGTCCTGGTCGTGGTCGTGGTGCTCGCGCTGCTGCGTGACCTCGACTTCTACTCCCGAGGCGTCCTCGCCGCGGTGCTCGCGCTGGGGGTCGTCGGGTCGGCCGTGCTCGACTTCCGGGCGGTGAACAACGGCCGGGTGCCGTACGTCGAGCCCGGTGCCACCGGACGGTGATCTGCATCACCACATCGAAAGCCCTGGTGGGCCGGACCTAGGTCACCCATGGGTTAGGCTTTCCCCCATCCACGACGGCTAGGTGCTGCCGGTGTGCCCGCGACGAGGCGGCACCGGACATCACGACCACAGGAGACCGCACTGTCCAGCATCGCGACGATCCTGCCGCTCGCCGCGGACGACAGCGGCTTCCACACGCCCACGATCGCCGACTTCTTCCCGGCGCCGTTCCTCTTCGAGGGCACGATCCTCGAGTTCAACCGGATGCAGCTCGTCCGGGTGATCGCGACCGTCGCCCTCGTGGTGGTCATGGTGATCGCCGCCCGCAAGGCGAAGCTGGTCCCGAGCCGCGGGCAGAACGTCGTGGAGCTGCTGCTCGACTTCGTGCGCGTCAACGTCGCCGAGGACATCATCGGCAAGGAGAAGGCGCACAAGTACGTCGCGCTGCTCACGACGATCTTCTTCGCGATCCTCGCGTTCAACATCACGGGCATCATCCCCGGCCTCAACATCGCCGGGTCCTCGCTCATCGGCCTGCCGGTGATGCTCGCGCTGTGGGTCTACGTCATGTACCTCGGCGCCGGGGTGCGCGCGCACGGGCTGGGTGGCTTCCTCAAGGCGAGCCTGTTCCCGCCGGGAGTGCCGCCGTTCCTCTACGTGCTGCTGACGCCGGTCGAGTTCCTCACCGTCTTCATCCTGCGTCCCGTGACGCTCGCCGTGCGACTCATGGCCAACATGGTCGCCGGGCACCTGATGCTCGTGCTCTGCTTCGCCGCGACGGACTTCTTCGTCCGCTCGATGTCGGGCATGACCGTCTTCGCGGTGCCGAGCCTCCTCGGTGGGTTCGCGATCACCCTGTTCGAGGTGTTCGTCGCAGCCCTGCAGGCCTACATCTTCGTCGTCCTCGCGGCCGTCTACATCAGCCAGTCGATCTCCGACGAGCACTGACCACACACCCCGCGGGACTTCGGCCCCGCACCTGAGCACGAGCCCCCGGCCGACCGGCAGGGGACCCAACGGAAGGAACGAGCCACCGTGGCAGACACCAGCATGATCCTCGCCGCCGCTGACGCCGTCTCCGGGAACATCGCGACCGTCGGCTACGGCCTCGCGGTGCTCGGCCCGGGTATCGGTCTGGGCATCCTCATCGGCAAGACCGTCGAGGGCATCGCACGCCAGCCCGAGGTCGCCGGCCAGCTGCGCACCACGATGTTCATCGGTATCGGGTTCGTCGAGGTCCTGGGCCTCCTCGGCCTCATCACCGGGTTCCTCTTCACGTGAGCGGCGCCGCGGTCTCCGCGGCCGTCGTGACGGCCGCGGGCGAAGAGGTCGAGGGCATCCAGCTGCTCCTCCCGGCCAGCTACGACCTGCTCTGGTCGACGATCGTGCTCGTGGTCATCGCGGTGGCGTTCTACAAGTACGTGCTGCCGAAGTTCCAGGCGGTGCTGGACGAGCGCACGGAGAAGATCGAGGGCGGTCTCGCGCTGGCGGAGACGGCCCAGGCCGAGGCGGCCGCGCAGCTGGAGGAGTACCAGCAGCTGCTCGCCGACGCCCGTGCCGAGGCGGCGCGCATCCGTGAGGACGCGCGGGCCGAGGGTGGAGCGATCCTCGCCGAGTCGCGTGCCCGCGCCCAGGAGGAGGCCGCTCGCATCGCCGAGACGGCCCAGCGCCAGATCGACGCGGAGCGCCAGGCCGCGGCCGTGTCCCTGCGCGCCGACGTGGGCACGCTCGCGACGGAGCTCGCCTCGAAGATCGTGGGCGAGTCGCTCGAGGACGAGGCGCGACGCTCGCGCGTCGTCGACCGCTTCCTCGACGACCTCGAGGCCAGCACCACCACGAGCGCAGGCAAGGGGAACTGATGCGCGGGACCAGTCGCGCCTCGCTGCAGGCGGTGGAGAACCGGTTCGCGCCGGTCGTCCGCGCAGCCGGCGGCACGGCACGCACGATCGGCGACGAGCTGTTCGCGCTCGTCGACGCGCTCGACTCGTCGGGCTCGCTGCGCCGCACGCTGGCCGACCCGTCGCTCGAGCCCGAGGCCAAGAGCGGGCTGGTCGCACGTCTGCTCGACGGTGCGGACCCGCGCACCGTCGAGATCGCTCAGGCCCTCGTGCGTTCGCGGTGGTCGGCCGACGCCGACCTCGCGCACGCCGTCGAGCGTCTGGCGTTCGTGGCGCTGCTGTCGTCGGCGCAGAGCGCCGGCACGCTGGCGCAGGTGGAGAGCGAGCTGTTCGCCATCACCCGCGCCCTGGCCGGTCAGCGCGAGGTGCGTCGGTTCCTCCTGGACGACGCGTACCCCGCGCAGGCGCGCGGCGAGCTGGTCGACCGTCTGCTCGACCAGCAGGGCGACCCCATCACCCAGGCGGTGGCACGGCGCGCAGCGGTCGCGCCCCGCGGGCGTCGGTACGTCACGACGCTGCAGCACGTCGGTGACGTGATCGCCGAGCTCCGCAGCCTGGAGGTCGCCACCGTCGTGTCGGCCTCGCCGCTCACCCCGACGCAGACGGATCGTCTCGCGGACCTGCTCGGCCGTGCCCTCGGGCGGGCCGTCCAGGTCAACGTCGTGGTGGACCCCGACGTGGTGGGAGGGCTGCGCGTGCAGTCCGGCCCCGACGTCATCGACTCGACCGTCCTCTCCCGACTCGCCGATGCACGCCGGCAGCTGGCCGGCTGACAACGCCGGAGCACCGGCCCACGACACACCGCACGCGCGACGCGCGTGCGTCAGATGAGGAGAACGCCATGGCTGAGCTGACTATCCGGCCGGAGGACATCCGCTCCGCGCTGGACAGCTTCGTGAAGTCCTACGAGCCCAAGGGCCCGGCGACCGAGGAGGTCGGACGGGTCGCGGTCGCGGGCGACGGCATCGCGCAGGTCGAGGGCCTGCCCGGTGCGATGGCCAACGAGCTGCTGAAGTTCGAGGACGGCACGCTCGGTCTGGCGCTGAACCTCGACGTCCGCGAGATCGGCGTCGTCGTGCTGGGTGAGTTCACCGGCATCGAGGAGGGCCAGGAGGTCCGCCGGACCGGCGAGGTGCTCTCGGTCGCCGTGGGCGACGGCTACCTCGGTCGCGTCGTGGACCCGCTGGGCCAGCCGATCGACGGCCTCGGCGAGGTCGAGACGGACGGTCGTCGTGCGCTCGAGCTGCAGGCGCCCGGCGTCATGGCGCGCAAGTCGGTCCACGAGCCGCTGCAGACCGGCCTCAAGGCCATCGACTCGATGATCCCGATCGGCCGCGGCCAGCGTCAGCTCATCATCGGCGACCGCCAGACGGGCAAGACGGCCATCGCGATCGACACGATCATCAACCAGAAGGCCAACTGGGAGACGGGCGACCCGACCAAGCAGGTCCGCTGCATCTACGTCGCCATCGGCCAGAAGGGCTCGACCATCGCCTCCGTGCGTGGCGCGCTCGAGGCCGCCGGTGCGCTGGAGTACACCACCATCGTGGCGTCCCCGGCCTCCGACAGCGCCGGCTTCAAGTACCTCGCGCCGTACACCGGCTCGGCCATCGGCCAGCACTGGATGTACCAGGGCAAGCACGTCCTCATCGTGTTCGACGACCTGTCGAAGCAGGCCGAGGCCTACCGTGCCGTGTCGCTGCTCCTCCGCCGGCCCCCGGGCCGCGAGGCGTACCCCGGCGACGTCTTCTACCTGCACTCCCGTCTGCTCGAGCGCTGCGCCAAGCTCTCGGACGAGCTGGGTGCCGGCTCGATGACCGGTCTGCCGATGATCGAGACGAAGGCCAACGACGTCTCGGCGTACATCCCGACCAACGTCATCTCCATCACGGACGGGCAGATCTTCCTCCAGTCCGACCTGTTCAACGCCGACCAGCGTCCCGCCGTGGACGTCGGTATCTCGGTGTCCCGCGTCGGCGGTGCCGCGCAGGTCAAGGCGATGAAGCAGGTCTCCGGCACCCTGAAGCTGGACCTGGCGCAGTACCGCTCGCTCGAGGCGTTCGCGATGTTCGCCTCCGACCTCGACGCGGCGTCCCGCGCCCAGCTGACGCGTGGTGCTCGCCTCATGGAGCTGCTCAAGCAGGGCCAGTACTCGCCGTTCCCGGTCGAGGACCAGGTCGCGTCGATCTGGGCCGGCACCAAGGGCAAGCTCGACGACGTCCCGATCCAGGACGTCCGTCGCTTCGAGTCCGAGCTGCTGGACCACCTGCGCCGCAACACCGACGTCCTGTCGACCATCGCCGACTCGGGCAAGCTCGAGGACGCGACGGAGAAGGCCCTCGGTGACGCGATCGACGAGTTCCGGCTGGGCTTCCTCACGTTCGACGGCAGCCCGCTCGTGGGCAGCCAGGAGGAGGACGGCGACGTCGAGGTCGAGCAGGAGCAGATCGTCCGCCAGAAGCGGGCCTGAGCATGGCGGGTCAGCAGCGCGTCTACAAGGCGCGGATCAAGAGCACCCAGTCGCTCAAGAAGATGTTCCGCGCCCAGGAGCTCATCGCGGCGTCGCGGATCGGCAAGGCCCGCGACCGCGTGGCCATGGCGACCCCGTACTCGCGGGCGATCACCCGTGCGGTGTCCGCCGTCGCGACGCACTCGACCACGTCCCACCCGTTCCTGGTCGAGCGTGACGACACCAAGCGCGTCGCGGTGCTGCTCATCGCCTCCGACCGCGGCATGGCGGGCGCCTACTCGGCGAGCGTCATCCGCGAGACCGAGCGTCTCGTGCACCGGCTGGAGGGCGAGGGCAAGCAGGTCGCCCTCTACGTCTCGGGTCGCCGCGCCGTCGCGTACTACACGTTCCGGCAGCGCGAGCTCGCGGGCAGCTGGACGGGCTTCTCGGACGCGCCGACCCCCGAGATCGCGGACGAGATCGCGGACGCGCTGCTGTCGGCGTTCACGGCGCCGGCCGACGAGGGCGGCGTCAGCGAGGTGCACGTCGTGTCCACGCAGTTCGTCAACATGGTGACGCAGCGTCCGCGCGTGATCCGCATGGTGCCGCTCGAGGTCGTCGAGGGTGTCGAGCCCCCGGGGGAGCACGACGCCCTGCCGCTCTACGAGTTCGAACCCAGCCCCGAGGAGGTGCTGGACGCGCTGCTGCCGCGCTACGTGCGCACGCGCATCTACGCCCACCTCCTGCAGGCCGCGGCTTCCGAGCTCGCGGCACGGCAGCGGGCCATGCACACGGCCACCGAGAACGCCGAGGACCTCATCCGCACCTACACGCGACTGGCCAACCAGGCGCGTCAGGGCGAGATCACGCAGGAGATCAGCGAGATCGTGTCGGGTGCCGACGCTCTCGCCTCTTCCTGACCCACGAACGACAGCACGACACCGACCCCTGCCGGGCGCCTGAGCGGCCCGGACGAGCGAAGCGAGGCAGACATGACCGCCACCACCGTCGACGCGACGGCCGCGAACGCCGGCACGCCCGGCGTCGGCCGGGTCGCGCGGGTCATCGGGCCCGTCGTGGACATCGAGTTCCCGCCGGACCGGATCCCCGAGATCTACAACGCCCTCGAGGTCGACATCGACCTCTCGACGCAGGGCGAGGGCGAGGCCTCCGGCGGCTTCACCATGACGCTCGAGGTCGAGCAGCACCTGGGTGACTCCCTGGTGCGCGCGATCGCGCTCAAGCCGACCGACGGCCTCGTCCGTGGCGCGCAGGTGCGCGACACCGGCCTGCCGATCTCGGTGCCCGTCGGCGACGTGACCAAGGGCAAGGTCTTCAACGTCACCGGTGAGGTGCTGAACCTCAAGGAGGGCGAGACGCTCGAGATCACCGAGCGCTGGCCCATCCACCGCAAGCCCCCGGCCTTCGACCAGCTCGAGTC